>ERZ1292632.219-Hain-H43-01um-R2-219-length-60265-cov-9_pt2 | contig 54501 bp, 92 predicted proteins | sample MGYA00564407_ERZ1292632 | MGnify/ENA primary metagenome ERZ1292632 (study PRJEB36523, sample SAMEA6512637) | groundwater metagenome | collected 2019-01-08 | study: AquaDiva: Metagenomics assemblies of 32 groundwater samples | reverse complement strand
TACCCACCCCACCACACCACCCCTGCGGCTCCCAGAAGTGTTGGCCAGAATGCCTTTTGCTTGGTCCTTATTTTTTTACTGAGTAGTTTCAAATAGTTGAAAATCACGGTTCGAAGCGCACTTGGTCCAGGGTTTCCTCAGTGATTACACTACATTGCAAAAGCCGGTTCCGTGACCACCCACCACCCCCAAATCGCAACGGCACTAGGTCCTTTTCGCGGGGTTACGTTTTTGGTACTTTCGCCTTGACGTGGTTGTGACCGAGCAGTAAAGCCCCCGCCGCGCGATGCCCGGGCGGGCACCACGAGCTCTTTTGTGGCCTCAGCGGTCACACCCCTCCTCGAACCACTTCCCGCCCGGGTTCGTTCGAGGAGGGGCGCAGTACCGGGAGGGGACGTGACGGTTGATGACCTTCCGCTGATACCTGTCGTCTTCTACGCTGGCACTGACCCGCGGGTGGTGCAGATCGCGAGTCTCGCGTGGAACCGCGCAGGGGAAGGGGTCCCCAGCATCCTCGAGCTGTTCTCCCACCACGAGCGAACTGACTGCGCCCCCTGCCCTGGCGGGCAGGAGTGTACGAAGAAGTTCGGGACCGGATTCTCGCCAGTGGTGCTGCGCGTCCCATATCGGGAGGACGAGAATGTCGAGGCGGTGTCGATGCTGATGTTCGACATCGACAAGGTGACGCGGGCCGAGCTCGAAGCAGTTTGCGACCGGCTCGAAGGGGTGGAGTCGTTCATCGTCAGCACCCACTCCCACCTGTCGAAGGGGCCCGACCACTGCTGCGCGCGGATCGGCATCCCCCTCACCCAGGCTCTCTCGGTTGCCGAGTACCGACACGTCCATCGAGAGGTGCGCAAGCGGTACACGCTGGAGTGGCTGCGTCCCGGCATGTCGACGCTCTCGGGGGCCGATCAGACCGCAGTCAATGACCCCTCTCGGTTCTACTTCTTGCCGAACGCCCCCATCGGCGCCGAGGTCATCGTCGGGCACGAGTCGGGGGCGCTGCTCGACATCGACGAGCTCCTGCGAAACCACACCCCAGAGCCCCCCAGGCCCGTCTCCTACCCCAAACCGCCGTACCCAGTGCCTCCTGCGGGTCCGGCCGACATGGAGGCGCTGAGACAGGCCCTGAGAGAGTACCGGCCGAAGTGGAAGAACGAGGCGGGTGAAATTCCGCGGAAGGAGCTGGCTCGAAGGGTGGTGGCCGGGGAGCCTCTGACGCGGCAGGAAGAGGTAGGGCTTCGGGACAAATCCTGTCTACGTCTCGGCAAAGTTCTGGCGCACTGCCTTCCTGCTGAAACGTCCGCGGCTGCGGTGCTCGAGCTGATCCGATCGTCGATTATGTCGCTGCCGACATACCCCACCGATGGCCCCAAAGATGCGCTCGAGGAGCGCTTCTCCAAGGTGGAGAAGTCGTGGGCTGATGGACTTCGAAGTCGTGCGACGAAGAAGGCCGAAACTGATGCAAAGCGAGCCAAAGACGCGAAGCTCAGCGAGGGGTTCAAGCAGCGCTTTAAAAAAACTGTTGACCAGGAGGCGCCGCCACCAGTCGGATCTCCGGCCGAGGAAACGCCAAAGGGCAGTAAAAAAAAGCCCGATAGCTACTACGAGGGGTGGGAAACCCAACTCCGTCGGACTCCAGTGAAGGACGACGGGTCAGGTGGAGAGCTGCTACAGCTGGATTGCAACGCCGAGACGATTCTTTCTTACGAGTACCGCTGGCGCGAGGTGCTTCGCTACAACGAGGTGACGAAAGAGGTCGCCACGGATGGCAGTCCCCTCGAGAACCACGAGGAGACTCCAGCGCAGATTACCACGGGCGTGAAATACTGGCTCCAGCGCAACTGGAAGCTCTCGATTGGAACCGGAGACGTCCAGGCCGCGATCCTTAGTGTCGCCAAGAGAAATGCGTTCGATCCGCTGAAGGATTACTTGAATGGGTTGGACTGGGACGAAGAGGAGCACGCAGATTCCTGGCTCGAGAAATACTGCGGAGTAGACCCGACTCCGCTCTCGAGGACCATCAGCCGGCGCTGGCTGGTCAGTGCGGTCGCGCGGGCGCTGGACCCCGGCTGCAAGGTCGACACTGTCCTGATCTTCGAGGGTGGGCAGGGGATCAAGAAAAGTACGATGTTGAAGGTGATGGGTGGCGAGTATTTCTGCGACAGCAAGATCAACATCGACCACAACGACGCGAAGATGATCGCCGGGTCGAACTGGGTCATTGAGATGCCCGAGCTGGCGGCGCTGCATGCCAGCGAGACCGAGTCCCAGAAGGCGTTCTTCAGCTCGGCCACGGACAAATTCAGGCCTCCGTATGGCAGGGTGACCGAGAAGTTTCATCGGCGATGTGTCTTCGTAGGAAGTACGAACGATGAGCGGTACATGAACGACATCACCGGGAACCGGCGATACCTTCCGGTGAAGTGCGGGAAGTTCGAAATCCGAAAGGCGAAGCGGGACCGAGATCAGATCTGGGCGCACGCGGTCGAGATCTACAAAGCCGGCTTCACTTGTCCAACGTGCATCGAGAACGAAGAGCGATGCGAGGAGCACCGCTGGTGGCTCGACGAGGAGGAGAACAAACTGCTCGAAGAGGAGAACAACAAACGACTGAAGAACGAGTACGCCGACGCGATCGTGGATTACATCCTGAAGCTCGCTCCACCAACTCCAGGTAGCGCTGAGAAGAAACTACGGACCAGGCCGGAGTCATACACGATGTTCGAAATTGCTAGCACTGTCCTCGGGATTCCGTCGGAGCGAGTGAACTCTCAACAGGCTGCGATTGGCCGGGCCCTTAAGGCGTTAGGGTTCGAAAAAGAGCGCCTCAAGCTCGAGAGTAAATGGCAGCCCTGGCGGCACATTCTGCCGGAAGAGCTCCTCTTCGCCCCCCAGAAAGGCAGTGAGGAAGACATGAGGCAAGAGGCCGAGCTCCGAGCTGAGCGGGTAAAAGCCAGAGAGGCGAAGCGCCATCTCCACGCCGTCCCCAATACCCCAATGGAGGAAGCATGACTGGACAACCTCATAAACCGCCTCCCGAATGGGCCGTCGGAATGTCGAGAAAATGCACGAAGTGCGGTGTCATTAAAGACATATCATTTTTTCGTTTGCGCAAAGCCAACTCGACCAGTTTCAGGTCGTGGTGCCGTGAATGTGTTAACGAGGAAACGGTAAAGTGGAAGAAAGCGCATCCCGCGGCAGCGCTCCAAACAGAGGAGAAGAACAGGAAGAAACGGCATAAGGCTATCAGGGAGTCATATTACAAAAAAGAGTATGGAATTGACTTTGAAGATTGGGCCCGGATGTACGAGGCTCAAAACGGTAAATGTCTAGGATGCGATAAAAAACTTTCCCTGAGCAACGAGCGGAGCGGCGCACCACATGTGGACCATGAACATGTGACGGGTTTTGTTAGGGGGATACTCTGCGGCCCATGTAATCTAGCATTGGGCGGCGCGAAAGATGACCCTAGCGTGCTTCGTAGGCTTGCCGATTACCTCGAAGAGAAAGCTCCTAGCCCTCTTTTTTACAGTGACCAACTGCGAGGTTGCCGCTGGGACCAAGACTGGGAGCACGACAGGGTTGCCGATGACTGAACCAATCCTCATCACGAAAACCCCCGCGGTTGACCCGGTGACGCGGGAGCTCGTGTACACGTCGGTTTCCGCAATGCGGAAGTTCAACCCCGAGGAGTACGGCGGGTGCTCGGCCAGGTGGTTCTTCCGGTACGTCGAGGGGCGGAAGGAGGTTCAGACCGCGGCCCAGAAGGTCGGAGTCGATGGGCACGCGCAACTCGAGCACTACCTCCCGACCGGCGAGGATGTGCTGGGGCCGATCGCGGCGGCGGGGAAACATTTGCTCCCCGCTCCCGGCCCCGACGTGCTGGTTGAATGGGGCTTGAACGATCGTCTCCGTCCGTCCGACGTGGACGGGAAGCAGGTCAACTTTTTCCCGCCAGAGCAGAGCCTGCTGCGAGCTGACGGCTTGCCGTTGATCGGCTTCATGGACTTCATCAACCCTCGCGGCTTCTACATGGCGCCCGAGGGGATCTGGACCCGGGATCCCCCGAACACCATCGAGGCCGGGGACCACAAGTTCATCAGTGACGTGGACAAGTACGCCGAGCCGGCAGAGAAGCTCGCCGTCTCGACCCAGATGCTGGGCTACGGCGAGTTCCTGGCGACCAGGGCTCCGAGCCTCGAGTACGTCCGTTTGTCGCACAACTCGTTCCAGACACGGAACGCGAAGAAGGCGGTCAAGACGACGGTCCTGATGTCAGTGGCGGATGTTAAGCGCGGCTGGCAGGCGAAAGGTCATAACGTAGTGCGAAGGATGCGCGAAGTCGCGCAGTTGAGGAGGGCTGAAGACGTTCCAGGAAACACCGAGTCCTGCGAGGCATACCGGAAGTCGTGTGACTTCCAGTCGATCTGCCCGCATTTTCAAAACAGAAACACCAACCCGCTGAAGCAGAGGATCATCGACATGGGACTACTGAAGGATCGTATTGCAGCACCCGCGACAAATGGCACCGCCGCTATCCCCACCAACACCCCCTGGATTCCGCCCCCGGCGCCTGTAGCTCCGCGGCGGATCGAGATTCAGGATACCACCACCGCGAAGAACGCGGTTCAGGGGCAGTTGTACCGGTTCGGCACCGGGATGGAGGGGGTGTTCATCAGCGCCGTCGACCACACCGGGCAGATTCTCTACTCGTTCTCGCCCAAGGGGGGCGGAGCACCGTTCCCCGTCGGTCCTGACGAGCCGATCGTCTGCCTGACTCCGGCCGCCGCTGCTCCGCTTCCGCCGGCTCCTCCAGCTCCCCCCCTGCCCCCGGCGCCCGTGGTTGCTGCTCCGCTTCCGCCTGCGCCCCCGGCGCCCGTGGTTGCTGCTCCGCTTCCGCCTGCGCCCCCGGCTCCTCCGGTGCCAGTGGTCGCTGCTCTGCCTCTGCCCCCGGTGCCTCCGGTGCCGGTCTCGGTCACTGTTCCGCCAGTGCCCGCGGTTCCTGAGGCACCGAAGAGGGGGAGGGGGCGTCCCACGAATGCAGAGGTCGCTGCACGGCCGGCGGGAAAGTCCGTCGAGCCCGTGAAGAGCGACTGGACGCTGTACCTCAATGCGATCCCGAACTCTCCGTTCCAGGATTTGAGCACCTATGCGGTAGGGCTCACCACCAAGCTGCAGGAGCACTTCAAGGTGAGCGACATTCGCTGCGCGTCTGGCGAGAACGATCTGTCCTTCGCGAAGTGGAAGGGGGTCCTCGCTGGAGCAGTTCGAGCCGAGCCTCCGACGCCCGGGGTCTACGTCGCGTTCACCAAGGGGAACGAGATCATGGAGATCGTCGCGGAGACGGTCGGAACGCTCTGCGAGCAGGGTCAGTTCGTTCGAGGGGTGTAGATGGGGTTGGCACGCGCCAGGGCCGGGCTTGAAGCACCGTCGAGGATGACGGTCGCCCAGGCTCGCCCTGCGTCGCGGCCAATGACCTTGCGTGAGCACTTCGCGCAGGGCACGGTGGAAGATTCGCCTGATCTGCAGCGCATCCTGGCGCTGCCGCGCCGGCCGAAGCCCGAGCTGAGGGACATCGTGAACCAGATGACCTTTCGGCTGAAGAAGCCAGAAGGCACGCAGACCCTCCGAGAGCACCAGGCCTGGATGCTCTGGGAGGCACCGCGAGTGGGCGGGATGCTGGGGGCCATACGCACGGGCGGGGGCAAAACCCTGGTGTCCATGCTGATGCCGATGGTCTTTCCGCCTGTCACTGAGCCCGACGGCACCACGAGGCCGCTTCGGGCGGTGCTGTTCATCCCACCCAGCATGAGGGCCCAGTTCGCGCACGACTGGGAGGTGTACGGAAAACACTGGAAGCTCCCCAACCTGGCCGGCGGGAAGTGGTTCACCGCAGGAATCCCCGTTCTCCACGTCGTGGCGTACAGCGAGCTCTCACACGCCAAGTCGACCGCGTTGCTCCGGCAGATCAAGCCGGACCTCATCGTGGCAGACGAGTGCAGCAACCTTCGTAACCCAGCAAGTTCTCGGGCCTTTCGATTTCTAAACCACTACGTGAGCGCTCCAGAGACGATCTTCTGTGGCTGGGATGCTTCGATCATCGCCACCGGCATTGGGGACTTTTGGCACCTGCTGGGGATCGCCCTCGGGGAAGGATCTCCCACTCCGCTGAGCGAGGCCGAGCTGCGCCGCTGGGCGCTGGCGCTCGATCCCTCGCTGAGGGAGGGGTACTTCATGCCTGGGGCCCTTTTGCAGTTCTGCGAGCCAGGGGAGAGCCCCAGGAGTGGGTTCCAGCGGCGGCTCGTCGATACCCCTGGGGTGGTCGCCACCGAAGAGAACGCGCTCGGCATCCCATTGAGCTTCATCGAACGGCGCCCGCCGAAGGTGCCTGAGGAGATCCGGCAGGCGCTGAAGAACTTGCGCCGGAAGCCAGCCGACGGAGGCTGGAAGCGTCCGGACGGTGAAGAATTCGCAGAGATGACCGAGGTCGTCGCCTGCGCGCGGCAGCTGGCTTCAGGGCTCTACCTCCGGTGGCGGTACCCCCGCGGGGAGCCCCCAGAGGTGATCGACGAGTGGTTCCTCCGCCGGCAGAACTGGAACCGGGAGCTCCGAGCTGTGCTGGGGAACCCCAGGGTCCACATGGACTCCCCACTGCTCTGCGAGAACGCTGCGGCTCGCTGGTTCGATGGGGGCTGCACTGGCTGTGCTCGAGGCCCCCAGCAGGAGCACGAGGCGACGTGTCGTGACGTGGAGTCGCATCCACTCTGGCCTGCGTTCACCTACCTCGCCTGGCGCGCGGTCGAGGACACCGTAGTTCACAGGACTCAGGTGGTGTGGATGAGCGATTGGCTGCTCGAGGACGCAGCCGAGTGGGCGCGAGAGGCGCCCGGGATCGTCTGGGTCGACCACCCCGAGTTCGGTCATCGGCTAGAGAAGTTGACAGGCTTCCGGTACTACGGCGGTGGGGACGAGGCCGCGAAGGAGATCCTGAAGGAGGATGGCTCGAGGAGCATCATCTGCAGTGTGGAGGCAAACAAGAGGGGCAAGAATTTGCAATTCCTGAATCGGAACCTGATCGTTTCGTTCCCCGCCTCGAACGACACGGTGGAGCAGCTCGTGGGACGCACGGCAAGGTCGGGCCAGTCAGCGGCGGAGGTCACGGTCCACTACTACGCCCACACCGAAGAGCTCGAAGACGCCATCGCGAAGGCTAAGGCCCGCGGGAAATTCGTGAACGAGATCTTAGGTTCAGAACAGAAAATCTGCTGGGGTACTTGGCGATGAAAAAATGTTCGACGTGCCAGACAGAAAAGACGCTTGAGGAGTTCCACCCGAGCAAGGCCGGGGCTCAGGGTAGGCAGTCGAACTGCCGTGTTTGTGTGAAGCTGAGGAATAAGACGCGGGAGGCGCGAAAGAATGACCCGAACTCAAAACACATCATCGCAAAGGCTCTGGCTGCTAGGGGGCTTAGGAAATGTACTAGGTGCAAGGAAGTTCTAGACAGAAGCATGTTCTACGTTCAGAAAAAGGGGCTAGACGGTAGGACTAGCACCTGTAAAAAATGCAACACTAAGGACCGGAACAAGCTCTACAACGACCCAATCAAAGGGCAGCGGATGAAGAAGACCGGTGCCGAATGGAAGATGAAGCGCCAGTACGGGGTGTCTGTTGCTGAATACGACGCGATGCTTGTTAGACAGGGACATGCTTGCGCGTGCTGTCGCAAGCCGATATTCAGATTCAACAGCGGAGCTGGTAAGAAAGCGGCCCACGTAGACCACTGCCACGAGTCCGGGCTGGTCAGGGGGCTACTGTGTGGTCACTGCAATGTTTCGATTGGAATGGCTGGAGATAACATCTGGGTGCTGGAGCAGATGATCGGATACCTCGAGCGCTGCTCTAACCTGAGCAACACACACTCTCATTTCGTAGCACCTCCAGCCATTTCGGCTGGAGCAGTACACACCCCGCAAGGGGTGAACTCAAACAAGGAAGAAAAAATGGCTGCTGACAATCTGCTGAATTTTCTCACTGGACTCTCAAAGGCGAAGCCGAGCGGAGGAGCCTGGGACTCGTTCCGGGACGGCCGTTACAGGCTCTGCGTGAAGAAGATGGTGTTTGAGAAAAAGCTCAAGGAGACGATCTTCAAGACCACGTTCACGGTGGTCAACTCGACGAAGATCACCGTGCAGTCGGTGAAGACGGGGGAGAAGCTCGACATCGAGCCGAACCGCCCTGGGAGCGATGTCGACTGGGTCGCGACGAAGCTCACCGAGATCGACTCCCCTGGACCCGGAAACATCCGCCGGCTGATGATGGACCTGTTCAACGAGCGGGAGATCTCGGACGAGCTGTACTTCGAGACGTTGGCCGAGATGACCGACTACGGGAAGGATGGAAACCCGCTGCCGGTTCCGCTCGAGCTGGCGAAGGGGCTGCTGCTCGACATGGAGACGACTCGCATCGAGACCAAGAAGAACAAGAAGGAGATCGTCGTCTGCAAATGGTCCCACGTCCCTTCGGCTGTCGAGAAAGGACCGCAGACCGAAGCTGAGCGTGCGGCGATGATCGGCTGGCTCAACCAGGTCGCGACGCAGCAGGCCGCCACGCAGCCACAGGCATCAGCATGACAAGTCGTGTCCCTGCTCAACGATTCAGGCTTCCTTCGGGTGGCTCCGAGCGCAGGGGGTAGTACCCGGGGGTAGAAACCCTGTTCCTCGGGCGGACGTACCAAGAGGGTGAAAAGAGTCGCAGGCAGTTCTGGACCCGGCGTGGCGCTGGGGTTCAGACGGGGTCCGGTCCCTCGTTGCCGACGAGACCGGATGTTGTACCGAGTACCCAGGCGGAGAAATTTCGGGCGGTCGAGCATACCTTGCTGGTCCCCCGCTAGGCCCGAGGGGTACGAAGGCGAAGTCTGGGTACTCGGTAGAACAGGAGAGGGGCCAATGAAGGCGTTCGTGAAGATCAACATCAACATTCACTTCGACGAGGTTGGATCGAACCTTGCGGTGCATCGGGCCGGCGTGGTCGAGGTAGCCGATGCCGCTGAGGGAGAGCGGGTGATCGCCGCGCTCGAGAGCCACGTCAATTCGACGTTCGTCCAGATGGGGGTGAAGTGCGTTCCACCTCCCAGCGGCGAGGCGTGGAAGCCTGATCTGGCGCTGGCGCATGGCGGGGTCGCTCCGGTTGAAATGGATCGGTCCATCTGTCCTGGGTGTGAGCATCCGGTTGCGTCCCACACCGAGGTCGGAAATCGGAGGGTCTGCCAGGTAGAGCTTAATTACTCAGGCAGGGAGTGCGGCTGTGACTACTCCGACAAGGAGTACCAGCCGTGACCGCCTCGATGTTGGACGAGGTCCAGGTGCCGAAGGAGCCCCGGCTCTACACCTGCCCGTGCTGCCTGCTGAGCACCAGGGACATGACCGAGTTCCTGGCCCACCTGGAGAGGATGAAGCGGCGGATTGACGCGGCGGCGGAAGCGGCTCGGAGGAAGCGGTGAGCCTCCTCGTCCCGGATTTCGACCCCGAGCACATCATCTGGCTCGACTGGGAGACGTACTACGACGCCGATTACACGCTGAAGAAGCTCAGCACGAGCGACTACATCCGAGATCCCCGGTTCGAGGGCATCGGGATCGGAGTCGACGACGGCGAGCAGACCGCGTGGCTGGAGGTCGACGAGTTCCGTGAGTGGGCGAAGACCGTGCCGTGGGATCGGTGCGCAGTAGGAGCTCACCATCTTCACTTCGACAACTTCATCCTCAGCCACCACTTCGACATCCATCCTGCGTTCGGGTTCTGCACCATGTCGATGGCGCGGACCTTTGGAATCGACGCAGGGGTCAGTCTCGAGGCCTTGGCTGAGCACTTCGGGGTCGGGAAGAAGGGGAACGAGGTTCTGGCGGCGAAGGGGAAGCACCGACGGGACTTCACCCAGGCCGAGTGGCTGCAGTACGGGGAATACTGCAAAAACGATACGCTGCTGGCCAAGGCGATCTTCGGCAAGATGGTCGACCAGGGGTTCCCCGAGCCGGAGCTGTGGCTCGTGGATGCCACGGTGAAGATGTTCTCGAATCCCAAGTTCAAACTGGACGAGCCACAGCTGCGCGAGTACCTCATCTACGAGCAGAACCGGAAAGCCGAGCTCCTCGCGCGGATCGGGATGGGCAAGAAGGAGATCGGCTCGAACGAGATCCTGGCCAATGCCTTTCGCAGCCTGGGAGTCGAGCCTCCCGTGAAACGGTCTCCAGCGACGGGGAAGGACATCTACGCTTTCGCCAAGGTCGATCCGGGGATGCAGGATCTCCTCGAGCATGAGAACGACGAGGTGCGCTGGCTCGCCGAGGCTCGCATCGCGGTGAAGTCCACGACGAACGAGACGCGGGCCGAGCGGTTCCTCAAGATGGGCGCGAACAACGCCACGATGCCGGTTTACCTTTCTTATTGGAAAGCACACACTGGTCGATGGGCTGGATCCGACCGGCGGAACTTCCAGAACCTGGGTCGGGTCGACCCGCGGAAGCCGATGAGCGGGAAGCTGAAGAAGTCGTTGCTCGCGCCCGAGGGGTACGAAGTGGTTGCTGCAGACTCGGGTGCGATCGAGGCCCGAGTGAACGCTTGGCTGGCCGGGCACACCGAGCTCGTGGATGCTTTCCGGACGAACGTGGACATCTACAGCCGGTTCGCCAGCGAGGTGTACGGGCGCGAGGTGGACCGCAAGCGGAAGCCGGATCACCCGAAGTTCAATCCTGAGGACGAGTCGGCAGGTGGCCTAGGCAAAGTGGCTCAGCTCGCGTTAGGGTATCAAATGGGGTGGCCGAAATTCGCCTCCACATTGCTCGCGGGTCCGATGGGGGCGGCGCCAATTCAGTTGGCCGAGACGGACGCCAGGTCGATGGAGGTGAACATCGACAAGTTCCTCAACAACGACTGGAAGGTCGAGAAGGTCGAGAACATGGTCAGCCGGCTCGACATGGACGCACTGCTGGTTCACTGCGCGGTCTCCGACTCGATCGTCTCCAAATACCGCACCGTGAACAAACCGATTGTCGATCTCTGGGCGACGATGGAGCAGGTGATCGAGGGAATGGACGTGGCCCAGCCCGGCGAGGAGTTCGCCTTCGGGCCCGGCGACTGTCTGAAGGTGGTCCGGCACGGGATCCTTCTCCCGAACGGGCTGATGCTCCGGTACCCAGGTCTACGGGAGAGTGAGGAGGGTGGGTACAGCTACTTGGGCCAGTACGGAAAGCAGCGCCAGCACCTGTACGGCGGCCTGTTGGACGAAAACTGCGTACAGAGTTTGGCACGGATCATCATCGGGGAGCAGATGCTCTCGATCAAGGCGAAGTATGGCTACGACACGGTGCTCTGCACCCACGACGAAATCTGCGTGATTGTCCCGGAAGCCGAGGCCGAGCTGGCGACCCAGCGCCTGGTCGCCGAGATGAAGATCGCGCCGAGCTGGGCGGTGGGGCTCCCGCTGACCGCTGAGGGCGGGCACGCCAAGTCCTATGGCGATTGCTGAGACGATTGCACCAGTTTCCGCTTGACGCAGCGTAATAGTTACGATACACGCCATGCGCTGCCTCGCCAGCAACAGATGACCGGGTGATAAGGGGAGGGATGGTAACCCCGCGGTACCAGACGAAGCACCCGGACTTTTCCAGGAGGGGTCATGAAGTCGACGTACCACGAGCTCATCGCAGTGCTTTCCCTGAAGGGCGAGCGGAAGCGGAACACCAGCCTCTTCCGGAGGTTCTTCAGCCTCGTGAAGAAGGAGGCCTGGCGGACCGGGCGGTTCGTCATTCCAGGCTTCGTCAGCTTCAACGCGCGGGTCTACAAGCAGCGCACGGTGAGGAATCCCCAGACGGGCGTCCCGATGGTGCTCCCAAAGGTCCGCGTGATGAGCGCCAGGGCGTCGAAGACGTGGAGGGTGAAGCGGTGAAGCACTACGACGCCGAATGCGAGTTCTGCTCGAAGAAATTCGTCTACAGCGACAGTTACTCGCGGCACCTGCCCGGTTGCGTGAAGAGGCTGAGGAAGGTCCTCGGCGAGGTCGTCAAGTGCTGGGAGGAAGACGAGATGGATCTCGTGGCGTCGGGGAAGACGAGGTTGTTGATGCTCCAGTGCCAGCACATCCTTCAGGAGCAGACCCGGTGAAACGCTACGAGGTTTGGGCGAAGTGCAAGCACGGTAGCTGTGACGTGGTGACCCTTGAGTTCGAAGACTCGGATCCAGAGGCGTTCTGCGAGGCGGCGTGCAGGGACGCAATAGATACACTCGGCAGATGCTTCGACGATACCGGGTTCAACCTCCTGGAAGATGGCGAGGAGCCGATCGAGGTGAAGCCGTGACGATCCATTCGAAAGGGAGACGGGAATCCGAGGTCTCCGCCGCAATCCAGGCATACCTCTCGACGAGGACCGATCTGTTTTGGTGGCGTGCAAACACCCAGGCCGGGGTAGCGCGGTCAGGCCAGTACATGCGCAGTGGCGTGAAGGGCCAGGCGGACATCCAGGGGGTTCAGCCGCGGCTACATAATGTCCTGGTCGTTCGGAACGACCAGAGGGCCCCTGCTACCTGGATCTACGGTCAGTTCTTCGCGATCGAAGTGAAGCGGGAAAAGGGTGGGAAGCTCTCCGAGGACCAGCGCAGGTGGGGCGAGAACGTCGCCAACCATGGCGGGATCTACATCGTTGCTCGTAGCGTGAGGGATGTCGCGGAGGCCCTGGGGCCAGAGCTGGCGAAGGTGGACAAGGTGACGAAGCCTCGAGTGTACCCGCGATGAGCAAGCTCGGAAAAGGTGAACCCCCGCTCTCGTACACCGAAGAGCGCACTGCGAAGCAGCTCGCCAAGGCGGCGAAGGTGTCCCTGCCGACTGTGTACCGGAGGATCCAAGTCTACAAGGACCTCGGGGCGATCATCGCTGAGTCGAAGATCCCTGGCCAGGCGACGGGCCCGGCGCCGACGTACTACCGGCTGGTGAAGGCGCCGTGAAAATCTACGGGGTCGCTATCTCACTGAGTCCGGGGCTCTCTTTAGAGGAATGCCAGAAGATCGGTCGTACCGGGGTGTTTACACTGCGCAAGAGCGACGGAGTTCTTGAGGCATCTGGGCCGCTTCGTTTTTTACCAGTCATCGGGTCCGGGTTTCTGAGATTCCACCTTCCTCTCGAAGCGACGGTATGGGGGATGCCGAGTGGCGTTGATACGGTCGCAGCAGATTTTGGTGACGGGGTCACTGGCGTCTGGAAGCTGGGTAATGAGAACCCGTGGGGCTGGACCACCGAAGCGGTGGCCCCGTGAGCGCGTTGTATAATGAGAACGAGCCGTATGCGGCTGCGTGGCTGAAGAACCTCTCCGAAGCGGGGCACATCGCGCATGGCCGAGTCGAAACCAAGAGCATCGTCGACCTCACCCCGGAGGACATCGGCGACGCGGTCCAATTTCACGCCTTCGCCGGGATTGGGGTCTGGTCCTACGCCCTCCGGCTCGCCGGATGGCCGGATTCCGCCCCCGTGTGGTCGGGTAGCGCGCCCTGTCAGCCCTGGTCCGTTGCCGGCAGAGGAAAAGGCGTCGAAGACGAGCGCCACCTCTGGCCCGCCTGGTTCCGCCTCATCCGCCAGTGCTCTCCTCCAGCGGTTTTTGGAGAACAGGTTGCGAGCAAACCTGGCCTCGCTTGGCTCGACGCTGTACTCGCTGACCTGGAAGGAGCGGGTTACGCCGTGGGGGTATCGGATCTGTGCGCTGCGGGCGTCGGTGCGCCGCACATCCGGCAAAGGCTCTACTTCTGCGCCTTCAGGATGGCCGACGCCGCAGCTCTCGGACAGTTCCGGAGGGGGCCAAGTGGCACGCGGGCTGGCGAGCGATCGGTCGAATTTGGTCGACAGGGTGATGCTGGCGGGCTGGTCGACGCCAGCAGCAGCAGAAGCGGGCGGAACGCCAGAGCGGTTCCTGGAGCGGAAGGCGGCGCTGAACAGCGCGTGCGGGGTGTCGCTGACCTCGCTCAGCCTCCAGGCCCAACTGGCGAGCTGGGGAACGCCAGCGGCTCGGGACTGGAAGGACGCGGGAGCGGAGTTCGAGTCGAACCCCGAGATGCAAGCAGCAGCAGCAAAAGCCCGCTTGGCGGGGCAGGCGTCGCTGGCGGGGCCTGTCGCGGGTTCTGGGCCAACGCCCAGTGGGTCCCCTGCCGCGACGGGAAGTGGCGGCCAGTTGAACCCGGCACTCAGCCGCTGGTTGATAGGGCTCCCACCCGAGTGGGACCTGGCGGCGCCGTGGAAACGCAGCCGAGGACGGGGCGGTTGAGGGGGTACGGGAACGCGATCGTGGCGGAGTGCGCGGCGATGTTCATCAGGTCGGCAATGGAGGCAGGCAATGGCGCTTGACGCGAACCGGATCAACGATTGGACGCTGGCCGATTTCAAATCCATTCCGAAGACACTCGACTCGGTCCCTGAGGGAGCCAGATCGCTGGTGATCATCCCGGCCGAAGCGGACGAGGAGCTCCATGACTCCGGGTACCGGTGCATGACGCTGGTGTTCTTCGGCTTGACTCCCGATCCGGCCAGCACCCCCGCCGCACCGTTACTTGGCCGGACGGTGATGCTCGGCCGGACACAGGGCGGGCACGACCACCTCCAGTTCTATCCGGTCGCTCAGCCCGAGGGCCGGAGCTATGGCACTGTGCAGGCGAGCGGGTACGAGGGGGTCGAGATGGACTGCCTCCCCGGCTCGGGGATGCTCCGCGTCTGGCTGGGCACGAACAACGGGTTCTCCAGTCCGTACCACCTGTTCAGCTCAGCGTCGATCCGCCCAGTGCGCATGGGGCCGGACCAGGCAAAGACCGACCTCCACCCGGATCAGTTGAAAGATATGCGGCGGACGATGATGGAGTGGGCCAAGAAGTTCGACCACTGCGATCTCAGGGTCGCGCTCGATGAAGCGATGGAGGGAAAATGATCGCATACGCAATTATCAAAAACGGAAGCGCGGTTATCCGAAACTGCCCCGCCTGCGGAGGTAAGCACCAACACAGCCCCGAGCCCGGCCACCGTGTCGCGCATTGCGCGCGGGATAAAGCTCCTATTGGCGGGTACGAAATCGTCATCATCAGCGAGGAGTCATCACTTGGACAACGCCCAAAAAGGCCCGTGCGGTGAGTTATTACCTCTACCTCTGTCCCCACTGCATGACGCGGTTCCAAGATATTGAGGTTGCGCATAGTCACGAACGAACTTGCTCCAAGGCTCCGACGTTAGAGCAGAAACAGATCGCGGACCTGAAAACCCGCCTCGCATTCCTTCGGGAGCGAAGCAACGCCCGGTGGACCGTCGAGATGCGGAAGGCGGTGGACATCCGGATCAAGAACTGGAGGAGCAAGTGAGTGACCTGATTCAAGCAGCGGGGAGTGTCGACGTCCGTACCTGGGCTCCAGTCGAGGAGATCGAGCAGTCCGCCCTCGAGCAGTTGCAGCGGATCGCGAAGCTGCCCTGGGCGTTCCACCACATCGCGGTGATGCCCGACGTTCACTTCGGCATCGGTGCCACGGTGGGCTCAGTCGTGGCAATGAGGAATGCGGTCTCGCCCGCCGCCGTTGGGGTTGACATCGGCTGTGGCATGGCTGCCGTCATGACCGATCTCACCGCCAGCGACCTTCCCGACAACCTCAGTAAGATCCGAAGCGCGATCGAGAAGGCCGTCCCCGTGGGGTTCAACTGGCACAAGGAGGCACTGGACCTGGGCGGCGACCTGCAGGCGGAAATCGCCCAACTCCGGGCGGAGTTCAAGGACCTGGCCCCCGAGGTCCAGGGGATGAAGCTGGGGAAGGGCGGCGTCGCGACCGAGACTTCCATTGAGACCCAGGCATTCCAGCAGATGGGTACCCTGGGGGGCGGGAACCACTTCATCGAGCTCTGCCTGGACACCGAGGACTGCGTCTGGATGATGCTCCACTCTGGGAGCCGGGGGATTGGGAACCAGCTGGCGCAGCTCCACATCACCAAGGCGAGGAAGCTGGCGCACAACGCTGAACTCCCCGACAAGGACCTGGCGGTGTTCCTCGCGGGCACTCCGGAGATGCTCGAGTACCGGCGCGACCTCTTCTGGGCACAGCGGTACGCGATGCTGAATCGGCGGGTGATGATGCAGCTCTACCGCGAGGCACTGGATCCGTTCTTCCCGACCTTCGCGCTGAAGTCGCAGACGGACTTTGGCTCCGGCGTCTGGTGCCACCACAACTACGTCGCTGAGGAGACCCACTTCGGCGCAGAGGTTCTGGTGACGAGGAAGGGGGCCATCCGAGCTGGAGCAGGCCAGTACGGGATCATCCCCGGCTCGATGGGGACGCGCAGCTTCATCGTCCGTGGGCTAGGGAATCCCGACTCGTTCTGCTCGGCCTCGCACGGCGCCGGACGGAAGATGAGCCGTGGCCAGGCCAAGCGGCAGTTCACGCTCGAGGACCTGGCGACCCAGACTGCTGGGGTCGAGTGCCGCAAGGACGCGGGAGTGCTGGATGAGATCCCCGGCGCGTACAAGAACATCGACCAGGTGATGGGCCACCAGAAGGACCTGGTCCGCATCATCGCCGAGCTCCACGCTGTTCTCTGTGTGAAGGGGTGACAAATGGGCGTTCCCACAAGGGAGGAGATCGAAGAGGATCGCCGGCAGGAAGCCCTGGCCCTTGAGATCCGAAAGGTAGAGGCTCTAGAAGCAATCGCCGCAGAGCTGGAAAACCTCAACGCGCAGTTCCCGCTGGAAATCACCACCTACGACGGAGAAGACTGATGCCTACGAAAATTGAAGAGATCGCCAAGAAGGTCGAGAAAATCGCCAAGACGGTCGAGCCGAAGGACCTGGTCCTTCAGGCCCGCGCCGAGCTCGCCGACGTGAAGGTTGAGCGCGACGCGCTGGCGAAGCGGGTGCTGGAGTGCGAGGACACAGTGACCAAGTTCCGAGCGTGCCTCCAGAAGCTCCAGCGAACCTGCACCATCGACTACAGCGAGCTCGGCGAGCTGCTGAAGTAGCCGGTCGAAGGAGGGGACGTGGCATTCTGGCTCTACAACAGCGACTGCGTCGAGCAGATGAAGACGTGGCCCGAGGCCACGTTCGACGCGGTGGTGACGGATCCGCCCTACGACCTCACCGCCAACAAGAAGGGCGGCATGGGAGTGGCGTCGTTGAACTTGAACAGCCCAGCTGGGAGATCTCGGATCACGACGGGCTTCATGGGGAAGGCATGGGACGGAACCGGCGTCGCGTTCGATCCAGCGACCTGGGCTGAGGTGCTGCGGATGTTGAAGCCGGGCGGGCACCTGCTCGCGTTTGGAGCACCGCGTACCTACCACCGGATGGCGTGTGCAATCGAAGACGCGGGTTTCGAGATCCGCGACAGTTTGCATTGGATCTATTTCACGGGGTTCCCGAAAAATTTGGATGTTCCCAAGGCGCTCGACTCTCCCGATCGCCACGCGCCTGAGTGCCCAGTGTTCTGCGGCGCAGCTGCCGATTGCGTACCAGGCTATGAGTGTACGGCTCATAAGCAGGCGTTTCGTGCCGCAGGGCTCGGAACGGCGTTGAAGCCCTCACACGAGCCCATCGTTCTCGCTCGGCGCCCACTGATCGGAACCGTGGCGGAGAACGTGCTCGCCCATGAGACTGGGGCGCTGAACATCGACGCCTGTCGCCTTGGTCGGGATGACATCGATCCATCCCGTGTGGGGGAGCAGGATAAGACCAATGGGGTCACCAGCCTGCGACCGGAAGCAGGACCCCGCGGGGGGAGCTTGAAGGGCCGTTGGCCTGCGAACGTGCTCTTCGACGAATTCGCCGCGGCCGAGTTGGACCGCCAGAGCGGAGAACGAAAGAGCGGCTCGTACAACGGCAAGCGCAACACCGACAAGTTCAGGAACGTGTATGGCGACTTCAAGGGCACGGAGGAGGAGGAGATCCAAGGCTCCACCGGAGGAGCATCACGATTTTTCAAGGTAATCAAATGCGACGAACCTGCGAGCGATGCGGAATTATTTTCGATGGGAGAGCGCCGCCACGAGGACGCTTCTGTTCTAAATCATGCAAAAGCCTCAGTCAGCTCAGGCACAAGCACACAACTAGTTTCTACGAACGAAACGCAGAGCGAATCAAAGCAGCCATGCGCCTGCGGTACGCAACCGACCCAGAGTTCCGAAAGCGTGTGCGTGCCCGAGTCGCAGCCTACAAGGCTTTCCCAGAAAATGTGCCCTGCGTGTGCTGCGGGGCGGGACGAAGCGACAGGCATCACGATGACTACGATCAACCACTCGATGTTGAGCGAATCTGCCGGGGCTGTCACATCAGGATGCATGTTGATGAACTCGGAACCTGGGGGCCTGGGTTATCCCACCGTGTTTAGGTATGTCGCAAAACCGACGCGGAAGGAACGGGACTTCGGGTGCCAAGACCTCCCACTGAAGTCCGCGGGCGAAGCTACGGATCGCCAGGATGGGTCCGCCGGGCTCAATTCTCCTCGAGCTGGAGCGGGCCGGACGAGCGGGGCGCGCAACTTCCACACCACTGTGAAACCGGTGACGCTGATGAGGTACCTCTGCCGGCTGATCTGCCCTCCAGGTGGCGTGGTGCTAGATCCATTCACTGGCTCGGGGACGGCCGGCATGGCCGCTGTCATGGAGGGGTTCAAGTTCGTCGGGATTGAGAAGGAGCCAGAGTACCTGGCCATCGCGCAGGCCCGTATCCACGCAGCTGAAGTCGAAGGAGTCAAATGAAGATCAAGCTCAACGGCAGCACCTCACCCGTCCAGGCGCCAGCGGAGACCCCGCCACCGCCCCTCCCGCCGCAGATGAACGCCCCGGTCGGTCCTCCGCCGCCCCATCCGGAGCTCCCGATGGACTACGAGGGGTTCATGGAGCTGGCGAAGAAGGTCTCCCGCGGCACGATGACGGACAAGGCGCAGCTCTGGGTTGGCATGGCCCTGGCGGACGCGCTGAACCGGCTCGCGGATGGCGTCTGGGAACTCGTCGGCGCGTTGCACCCTACCGAGATCGAGCTCCCGAACGGCGACACCGAAGAGGCCCAGTCCGTGCTGAGCGACGCCATCGCGGACGGGCTGATCCTCGCCAGCGAGGCGACGGTAAAGAACGGCACGAAGAAAAAGATGGTGCCGAAGACATAAACGGTGTAGAGCCACTGCCCTAACCGACAGAGGGGCCACCGCTCTATCTGGGATGCACCACAGGTGGCATTTTCGCTGGAGGGGACGTGAACGAGACGAGCGACTGGTCTAAATCCTCGAAGGCGATAGACAACGCGAGACTGATCGAGGTACCCGATTCGCTGGACGTCTTTTCCTGGTCGCCTCAGCCGCCCGGTACTCCGAACGCCAAGACGACCCAGGTCCACCTCCACTTCAGCATCCCGTCGCTGGGAACGCTGTTCGTTCGGTTCAAGGGCCCCGGCACGCTGGACGAGCTGATTTCCGCGCTCCAGAAGCACCGAGCGGATGTCTGGGGCCCGAAGTAATGGGCTGGCACACCACGATGCAGATCACCAAAGGAGACGCGCTCCAGGCACTGATGACTAAGCTCCTGAATTCGAACAGTACAATGCTCGAGTCGATGCTGGACGCGGCTTTCTACGACGCGGGGTACAACTTCACGATCATCGACAGCTACGAAGACCTCGATCCAGGCGAGATCTCCTACGACACCTCGTATTTAAAGCGAGGAGGTGCTCTTTGAAACTCCGAGACTGGCTCAAGGCCAATAAGCGGACCCAGGCGTGGTTTGCCAAGAAGATGGGTACGGACCAGGGCTACGTCAGCCGGCTCGTGAACGGGAAGCACGTACCAGATCTCGCCACCGCGATGAAGGTCGAACAGATCACCAGCAAGAAGGTCGGGATCTCCGACTGGAGGAAGCGATGATGTCCCAGAGGGTTCAGAAGGAGAAGAAGGGTCGGACGTACTTCGCTTACGAGCGCCAGTCACAGGACCTGAAGTGGAAGTGCGCGCGGTGCGGCCGGAAAGAGGCCGCGTACCACGATAAAGGAAAACCCTGGCTCGAGTGGGTGTCGTTCGCCTCGCGAGCCCAGCTTGTCGATCACTACCGAGCAAATCACGTAGGAAAGGAGCCAGGATGACCCCCAAGCAAATCGCCCACGTCTGCCACGAAGCGAACCGGGCCCTTACATCGATCATCAACGACGTACCCATCCAGCGCCACTGGGATGACCCGCTCCTCCCCGAAGAGATGATCCGCTCCAGCGTTCAGGGAGTCGTCTGGCGCATGGACCACCCGACCGCCCCGGCCAGCGCCCAGCACGACGAGTGGATGCGGGCGAAGCTGGCGGATGGCTGGACGCTCGGACCGGTGAAGAACTTCGAGAAGAAGGAGCACCCGGCGTTGGTGCCCTACGCGGACCTCCCTTCGGCCGTGCAGCTGAAGGACGCGCTATTCACCGTCATCGTCCTGGCCCTCGCCCCATGAAGAGTATGATGCCGAGTTTCAAGTCGCCGGTCGCGAAGGCTCGGTGGCTGGCGCAGAATCGGGTGCGGGTCCCAAACCCCATCCGCTGCTGTCCGAACTTCACCAGGGCGGAAGTGAAGAGGAAGCGGACGCGGGACCTGGCGAAGCAGATTCTCCGGCTTCAACGCTCCTCCGAGCCGCAGGTTGAGCCTCAGGTGTACCTCCTAGGGTTGAAGCTCGCTCGGATGGTGCTCCGGTGAGCGGGCACGCTGCCGACTGCGCAGGGTGCGGGACTTGCGCCCGTACCCACGGCGATCAAGCCGACCCTGAGGCCGACGAACTGGCCCGGATGAGGGGGGACCGGGACATTGCTCGGGAGTCGGTAGACCGGCTGGCGGCGGAGGCTGAAGCGCTTCAGGCCCAGCGCGACGCCGCCCGCGCCGAGGTGGAGCGGCTGAAGGCGCTCTCGCAGGACCAGGCCCTCGACATGGCGGACCTCCTGCGCGAACTCCAGGCCGCCCGTGCCGAGGCCGCGCGGCTGAAAGAACGCCGTTTCCCAATTCTCCAGGGAGGGCCCTCCATCCCGTGGCGGCTGATTGAGCCTCACGGGCGCCAGGCCCTGGCGAACCACTCCCAGACGCTTGAGCGCTTGGCTGAGCGGGGCGGGCTGGGGCCCTGCGAGGCGCTGGCTGTGCTAGAGGACCGGCCCTGGCGATTGATGGACCCCGACGTGGCGCACGACCTGCTCTCCGCTTACGCCGGCTGGGTTGCGCCTGAGATTCACGAACTTGCCAAGGCCGAGGCCGAGCATGCGCGGCGGGAGCGGGACGCGATTCAGGAACAGTTAGAAGCCGTCTCGGATGAGTCCTATAGGCAAGGCTGGACAGTGGAACGAGAGGCGTGCGCGAAGTTGGCGGATGACGTTGAGCGCGTGTGCCCCGGGCACGGGAAGCAGATCGCCGCGGCCATTCGAGCAAGGGGGAGCAAATGATGAAGGAAAGATCGAAGGCCAGTCGTGAGCTTTGCGCGCCGCTGGAGCGAGAGATTGACCGTCTCCGTCTCCGTCTGGCCCTGGCGCTGAATCCACGGGTCTGGTGTTTGACTTTTCGGAGGGATGGCACCGGAGCCGAACCGCGCGACGCTTCTACGGTGAAACAAGCAAGCATGAAGACAAGAGTGGTGCCGGTGGATGCCCTGAAGGGTATTTTCGATGCTGGCGCCAACTACAACGCGGCAGCCTACAGGTACGCCAAGTTTGGCGACGGCCCGTGCCCAGACCGGCTGGAGCACCTGAGCGCCGCCCTCGCCGCCCTCGAAAAAGCCACGGGAGGTTGACGATGAAGATCGTTTCGTTTGCTGTCTGGTTGGAGTGCCCAGACTGCGCCGGCCAGAAGACGGTGCCAGGCGGTCAACGTGAGTACGGCGAACTGGTGCTGTGCGACCGCTGCAAGGGCGTCGGCGTCATTCCAGGCACCGTGGACTATGCCAACTTCGCTCGGCTGCTTGACGGAATGGTGCGCCGATGAGCCGCAAGCGAGTCGAGGCGTGGGCAGTGGTTTATAGCGATGTGGGAATCTGCCTCTACGAGACATTGGCAAAGGCACTGGCGGATTCAGACGAGGGCGCACGGCACCCCATTCGACTCGTCGAAGCCCCATCCGACGCCGTGGCCAAGGCAGAGCGGGCGGTGGTGAGGGATGCGAAAATCTGGGCCTCGACCGAGGGGTGGGATGCGAACGACCGCGCTGTGGCCTCCCTGGAGCGTGCCGTCGCTCGCCTCCAGCAGGCCAAGGAGACGAAATGACCCCAATCCTCATCGGGCTCGCAGGCCGAGCTGGCTCTGGGAAGGATACCGTCGGGGCCATCATTCGGACGCACTTCAATACGCGGGGGTATGGGACGCAGCTGCTCTCGTTCGCCGGGCCGCTGAAGAAAATCTGCCAGGAGGTCTACGATTTCAGTGACCGGCAGATGACCGTGCTCGAGGAGAAGAATGCTCCCGACATGCGTTATCCTCGAGCCGATGGCACCTTCCTGACCCCGCGGGAGGCGATGCAGAAGCTCGGAAGTGAGTGGGGACGAGCCTGCTACCCCGGCACCTGGGTCGACTACGGGATCCGGCTAGCGGAGCAGGCGATGTATCCCACCCCCTTTGGGATCTGGAGAAACGTCGTTTTCACAGACGTGCGCTTCATCAATGAGGCGAAAGCGATCCGGAACATCAACGGGCAGGTCTGGCGCATCCGCCGACCAGAGGCTGACGCAGTTCCAGCGTCGCACCTCTCCGAGACCGAGATGGACTCCGAGGAATTTTGGGCGGTGGTGGACTACTGGGTGCTCAACAACGGCTCGCTGGAGCACCTCGTCGGTGCGGTGAAGGCGCTACTTCCATGACATCTGCGGAGATGCTCCACCTCGCCGGCCGGCTCGACCTCTGTGGCAAGGAGATGGCCCACCTGCTCGGCATCTCTGAGCGGACCATTCTCCGCGGGGTCCAGGAGGGCGGGATCATCGACATCTTCCTCCACGACCTCCAGGAGGGGCTCGACGATCCGTCCCAGACCCTCCACGTTCGAGCTGCGGCCGTGATGGCGGCCCAGAGCGGAGGCCTGCGCACGTACCTCCGAGGCCTGCGGCTGGCCTACGTGCGGCTGGACGCGCTGATGCACCAGGATCCGGAGCTCCTCGGACAATTGTCCGATGAGAATCTTGCCAGCGTTCTCAAGGACCCGTAGGGTTTGAGGCACTGGGCTGGTGGCCCACAGGAGAATTACCCATGGTCGCAACCGTCTCAGCAACTCTTCTCGGAACGTACAAGTCGATCGTCCGCGCCACGCTGGTGTGCAACCTGGCCGCGGCTTCGATGGACACAATTACCGTGGCCCATCGGCTCGGTGTGTGCCCAGACATCGTGTTCGCGGTGCTCCGTTCGGACATCACCATGATCTCGGGAAATCCGGTCGTGGCGCTGCTCCGCTCCTTCGACGCCTCACAGGTGATCTTCGACTTCCAGTCGACCGGCACCGCCGGGGGCGCGTTGTTCGACATCGTCAGCGAGCTGGCGCACTCGATCGTCCGGTAAGTAGTAGATGTCGGGTAGGCGTGGTAGGGCCTGAAGACGAGGTTCGATTCCTCACCCAACATTTTCCGTAGGAGGGGTTTCACGCATGGCCGCGATTCGACCGCTTCTACGAGCGGACATCAGCCCCCAAGACCTGGACCGGTTCTGGGCCCGAGTTGAGAAGACTCCAACGTGCTGGAATTGGCTCGGGGCCAAGACCGTCCGAGGATACGGGCATTTCTGGATCGGTCGGGGTACAGACAAGCGGGACGTTCTGGCACATCGCGTCGCATGGGTTGCTGCCGTTGGAGACATTCCTGACGGCTTGTTCGTCTGTCACCACTGCGACAATACGGGTTGCATGAACTATGAACGGTGCCTGTTTTTAGGCACCCACGCTGAAAACATGCGCGACATGCGACAGAAGGGGCGGTCCGCAGTTGGAGATCTCAACGGCAACAGCACTCACCCGGAGTCGAAACCGAGGGGTGAAGACCACCACAGCCCTCGATTCACTGACGAGCAGGTACTGGAAATGCGCCGCGACTATGTCTTCCGCGGCAAGATTAGGCAACGCGACCTCGCCCAGAAATACGATGTCAGTCAGGCCACGATCTCAAAAATTCTCAATCGGAAGGACTGGACCCACATATGACGCCTTTCATCTCCCTGCACATGATCGTGCGGAACGCTGCAGCTACGATCAAGACGCTGCTCGACAGCATTGAGGGGGTCTTCGAAGAACTCGCCATCGTCGACACTGGTAGCGTCGATTCCACGAAGCAGATCATCCAGGACCACTTCGGCGTCAGCTCCTGGGGAGAGCACCTCAGCATCCCCGGGCTGCAGCGCCTGGTGCTCACGGACTTCGCCTGGATCGACGACTTCTCCGCCGCGCGCCAGTTCTCCTACGAGCTCGGCACTGCGAAATGGAGGTTTTACCTCGACGCGGACGACGACGCCTCCGACTTTAAGCGCAAGCTGCGGCCGACCCTCGAGCGTACCGACCGGGAGTACCCGAACGTCAACTCGATCTCCATCGGGTACCGGTACACCACCGACGGCGCGATGGTCCAGGACAAGCCGTTCCGCGGAGTCCGTTGGGACGGCGGCTGGAAATGGGAGGACCCGCTGCACGAGCACCTCGTGCGGAAGCCGGGCCATGGGGCCCGGGACATCTCGAAGTACATCGACATGGTCGTCCTTCACCAGCACGCGAAGCAGGAGACGGTGAACGCGAGCTTCGCCCGGAACGTCCGCATCACCGAGAAGTGGTACACGAATCCAGCCACCACTCCGGCGAAGCGGGCACTGGCTGCGTACTACCTGGCGAGCTACTCCTGCGAGACTCACAACCACGAGCTCGCGCGGAAGTTCTTCCGAGAGGCAGTCGACGGCCTGGGCCGGACGAACCTCAGCTGCGAGTCGCTCTGCCGGTGGTCCAGGATGGAGGCGCGACTCGGGAACTCCGAGAAGGCGATTGCCCTGGCCGCTGAGGCGGTGGGCAGGGCTCCCGAGCTGCCGGACGGCCACGCGGCGCTGGGGGTTGCACTCACGCTCGTCGGCGAGCACTACCGCGCGGCAGGGACGTTCGACATGCTCAAGGGCCAGCCCAAGCCAGTGCTTGAGTCCCAGCACGATGCAATTTGGCTCGATGGTCTGGTGAACGTTCACGCAGCCCAGGCGTACTACCGGTGCGGACGGATCGATGACGCAATCCGGGCGCTCGACACCATCCCGAAGGGGCTGATCAACCACCCCGAGATTCACTCGGCCAGTCAGGAGGTCCGCACCTCGCTGCAGAAGACCGAAGGATATAAGCGGCTCCACGCGCTCTGGGAGTACCTCATCTGGGACACCGAGCCGCTGAAGGCGAGGCAGCTGCTCGAGGAGCTCTGCCCCGCGGCGATTTCCGATTCCCCCCAGGTGCAGCAGCTACTGCGGCAGACCGAGAAGAAGATGCCCCACATGCAGGACTGGCCGGCGTACCAGCGGACCTACGCGGCGATCCCTGACTTGCCGTACCACGTGCCGGAGAACCACCGCGGGTGGACGCTGGAGCAGGGCCGGGCACGGATGGTGACGCAGTGGGCTGCGTCGTTACCGAAGGAAGGCCCCCCGCTGCAGGTGCTGGCGATCGGCATCCAGGACGGAATCATTGAGGGGCAGATGATGGAGAACTGCCCCCGGATTCACCTGACCGCCTGCGATGTCGCTCCTCAGGCCTCGAGGGGGATCAACGAGTTGATTGAGCGGTTCCCAGGGCGGCTGAGCACCCACCAGGTGGTAGAGCACCACTACGACTGGTTCCCCAAAGGAGTGGAGTTCGACGCGGTGGTCTTCTTCGAGGTGCTGGAGCATCTCCCCGAGAGCGGAGACCAGAGAGCGCTCGAGGTAATCAACCAGCACTTGAAAACGGGCGGGAAGCTGTTCCTCTCGACGCCGATTGCTTTGCACTGGGTCGAGCCGTACCTCTCGGACCTGAAGTCCGCTCGACCCTGGTGGCACGTCCGAGCCCACAACCCCAGCTCGCTCTGGAAGCTCTTCCAGGACTTCGGGTTCACCGGCTCGCTGGTCGGGCTCGCTACCGAGGGCCTGTTCCTCGCGGCGCTGACGAAGGTGAACGTAACTCTGTTCGGCATCCTACGAGAGGAGGTTGCAATTTACTGCTACCCGTTGGGGCCGCACGGGTTCGACCCGTTCTCGATCAAGCAAGGTCATCTCGGTGGGTCCGAAGAGGCCTGCATCCACCTCTCCGCCGCGCTGGCGCGGAAGGGTGCCCGGGTTACGGTTTACACGGACTCCCCCAAGCGGAAGGATCGGATTTTCGCTCACGAAGGGGTGCAGTGGAAGCCGCACTCTGCGTTTGACCCCGCGGGGCTCACCGGCACGCTGCTCGTCTGGCGCGCTCCGGCGCTGGCGGCGAACTTCAAGCAGCAGAACCCGAGGCTCAGGGTACTGACCTGGGCCCATGACACCAACTACGAGGCGCCCGCGAAGGCGTACAACGGCACCGACGGGACGATCGTCCTCTCACAGTTCCACGCCGAGGCGATCGCGAAGTACGATGGCTTCGAGGGCCCGTTCTACCAGGCGATGAATGGCCTCGTTCCGGAGGAGTTCCCCGAACCGGATGAGTCGCAGCGGGATCCGCACTCGGCGATCTACGCCTCAGCGCCCAACCGCGGGCTCGAGTTCCTGCTCGACTGCTGGCCGCGCATCCGCGCCTCGGTCCCTGACGCGACGCTGCGGGTCTACTACTCCTGGACGCTGACCGAGCAGATGATGGAGCGGCGGCCCGAGCTCAAGGCGGTGCTGGGCCCGCTGCTCACCAAGCTCCGCGTGAAGTTCGAGGAACTCAAGGACTCCGGAGTGACCTACGTCGGCGGGGTCGACCACAAGACGTTGAATGAGGCGTACCGTACCAGCGGGATTTGGGCGTATCCGGTGGGGGCGAGCCAATTCGAAGAGATTTCCTGCATCAGCGCCTTGCGGGCGCAGGCGAGCGGCTGCTGGCCGGTGGTGGTTCCGTTGGGTGCCATCGCCGAGACATGCAAGTACGGCTCTCACGTCGAGTCCGAGGACTTCGCGGGCACGGTGGTCAGGCGGATGATCAACCCGGTTGACCAGACGGAGCGCAGCGAGATGCGCGCCTGGGCGCTCGAGCAGAGCTGGGACAAAGCCGCGGGCGTGTTCCTGGAGATTTTCCAGGAGAAGAGCGAACGGATCACCATCTACGCAGGGGGCTTCGGGCGTCAGTTCGACAGCCACGGTGCTGGTGATGGGAAGAACCTGGGGGGCTCCGAAGTTGCTGTCATCGCGATGGCGAAGGCACTCGTCGCGAAGGGCAAGCGAGTGTTCGTCTACGCTCCGCTCCCCGATCGAATGAACGGTTTTGACGGGGAGGACTTCACTCACCCCGACGAAGTCCCGATCGATGGTGCCACCTGGCTCGACGCGAAGGACTTCAACCCTGCTGGGCCCCACGGCACGTTGCTCGCCTGGCGATGCCCTAAGTTGGTGCCGAAGCTGGTGGGCAACGGATATCCTGTCGTCCTCTGGTTGATGGATCCGCAGTACGCCACGGGGGCGTTCGACTACGCCGAGGCAGACGACGTGGTGTTCTTGACCGAGACCCACAAGGACATCATCCGCGACCACGATGGGTTCGACGGTGGCGGCTCAGTCGTCCACGTCGGGCTCCCCGAGCTGCCGGCGCTGGGCTCGTCGAACCGGGACCCGAAGGCGGTGATGTGGGCAACCTCTCCCGACCGCGGGCTGCTGGAGTTCCTCCAGGACCGTTGGCCGAAGGTGCTGGAAGCGGTCCCTGACGCGAAGCTCCACGTCTTCTACGGGCTCGAGCCGCTGGAGCGAGGAGGCAAGGCGGACCTGGCGAAGGCAATTCGCACCGAGATGGCGCTCGCTGGCCCCAGCGTCATCTACCATGGTGGGGTTCCGGACGCAGAGCTCTACGAGTGGTACCAGCGCTGCAATGTGTTCGCGTATCCCTGCGTCGGGTTTCGCGAGACCCAGAGCCTGGCATGTTGCAAGGCGCTCGCGTTCGGCTGCTATCCGGTGACGAATAATGAGGGCTGTCTCCCCGAGGTCATTGATGCCTGCGGCGGGATTCACACCTCCAACGAGCGGTACGCGCACGAACTCGTTCACCAGCTGACCTACCCCATCCCTGATCGCGTCCGCGATGAGATGGCGGCACGGGCCCGGGAGAAGTTCTCGGTGAGCGCGATGGTGGACGGGATGCTTGAGGTGATCGCGGGGGTCCGATGCTGAACTACAAGAATGAAGCGGTGGTCGGCTACGACATTGTGGCCCATATTTACAGTGATCTCTTCCCAGGCCCGGTCGACTTGACGAACTACGCCTACTTTTCGACGCTTTTCAACCTCGCCGCGGCGGCGGAGCCGAGCACTGTGGTGGAGATCGGCACTCAAGGCGGATTCAGCACTAAGGCGTTCTTGGCGGCGACGCCACAGGTGGATCGGGAGCGACGGGCGGGCGGTGGTTGGGTGGGGATGAAGGGCCCGGAGCGGATCGTCCACTCCATCGATCCTGATCCGAAGTGCGCTGAGCTGTCACTCGGCCCTCGCTGGCATTTCCACTTGGGGAAGAGCCAGGACCTCGAGCCGTTCGCCTCGGACTTCCTCTATGTCGACGGGGACCACAATTACAACGCGGTCTGCTCGGACATGCTCCGGTGGGGAACGTTGGTCAAAGATGGTGGGCTCGTGGTGCTCGACGATTACCACTGGTCCTGGCCAGACAAGGTCCGATGGGTGAACGAGCGCTGGAAGGCACTCGACCCGCTCATCATCGGGCCTACTGCGGTGGTGCGAGTGACTTCGGAGAAACGGAAGGTCTTCGCGGAGGTGTTCTCTTGAGTGAACACAAGTTGGAGAAGGCGATTCGTGAGGCACCCATCCACCTGCTGACACGGGCCGACAAGCTGGTTCGGCTCGAGGCCCAGAAGCAGATGCGCGAGCTACGTAGTCGGTGCAGTGGCAGCAAGCGGCTCGAGGGGTACGGGTTCAAGGCGTACTCGCAGCACGACGAGGACGGCATCATTCAGGAGATTTTCCGGCGCATCGGGACCACCACCCAGCGCTTCGTGGAGTTCGGCGCCGGCATCGGGCTGGAGTCGAACTGCGCGTTCCTCCTGTTGCAGGGCTGGAGCGGGGCGTGGGCGGAGGGGAATTCGATCTACACGGCCGAGATCCACAAGACGTTCGAGCGGGAGATCCAGTCGGGCCAACTGCTGGTCTCGACCCAGATGATCACCAAGGACAACGTCAACTCCCTGGTGGAGAGCCGCGGGGATCTGGGTCTGCTCTCGATCGACGTGGACGGCAACGACTACACCCTGTGGGAGGCGGTGAAGTCGAAGCCGAGGGTTGTTGCCATCGAGTACAACGCTGCGTTTCCTCCTCCTGCGAAAGTGGTGCAGGCGTACCAGCCGGAGCTCAACTGGAATGGGACCACGTACTACGGGGCTTCACTGATGGCGCTCGAGGAGCTTGCAACCGTGAAGGGGTACACGCTGGTCGGGACCAACATCACAGGCGTGAATGCCTTCTTCGTGAGGAACGAGCTGGTGGGCGACCGGTTCGTCCACGAATCGCTGACCGAGTTGTACAACCCGGCCCGGTACGCCCTGGGGGAGTTCGGCTTCGACGGGCACCCGGCTGGATGGGGTAAATGGCGTTGAAACGAGCGCTTATTTCCGGTGTCACCGGTCAGATCGGGAGCCACCTGGCAGACCTGCTCCTCGAGAAGGGGTACGAGGTCCACGGCATCGTCCGTAGGACCTCGACTCCTGCGAAGGTCCGTCGCCCGGAGGTCAAGCTGCACTCGGCAGATCTCTGTGACCAGTCCTCGCTCTCCGAGGTGGTACGGGTGGTGCAGCCCGACGAGGTCTACAACCTGGCGGCGCAGAGCTTCGTCCCGACCAGCTGGCAGCAGCCGGCGCTGACCGGGGACACCACCGGGCTGGGCGTGGCGCGGATGCTCGAGGCGGTGCGGCACAACTGCCCTGGCGCGCGCTTCTACCAGGCGTCGTCGAGTGAGTGCTACGGAAAGGTCCGCGAGTCCCCACAGCACGAGGGGACGTCGTTCTACCCTCGGAGCCCATATGGCGCGGCGAAGTGCTACGGGCACTGGATCACCGTCAACGCCCGCGAGAGCTACGGGCTCCACGCCAGCTCGGGCATCTGCTTCAACTGTGAAGGCCCGCGCCGAGGGGTCGAGTTCGTCACTCGGCGAATTACCACCGCGGTCGCTGCTATCAAGAAGGGGAAGCAGGAGACGCTCGTGCTGGGGAACCTCGACGCCCGACGAGACTGGGGCTTCGCGGGCGACTACGTCCAGGCGATGCACCTGATCCTTCAGCAGCCGAAGCCCGACGACTACGTCATCGCCACGGGGGTCTCGCACTCGGTTGGTCAGTTCTGCGAGGCAGCATTCGCTCACGTCGGGCTGGACTGGCGGAGGCACGTCGTCTCGGACCCGACGCTCTACCGGCCGGCGGAGGTCGACGTGCTGCTCGGAGACGCTCGGAAGCTGCGGGCCCTGGGGTGGAAGCCGGAGGTTGACTTCGAGTCGCTGGTGAAGATGATGGTCGACGCTGACATGGAGATGCCGTGACGAAGGAACAGCTCAAGAATTTGGAAGATGCCCACGCCACTGCCGTCGGCAAGGTCGCCAGCCTGGCGCTTCGATGGCATCACGTAAAGGGTGGGCTGTTGAAGGAGGCCGTCGCATCCGCGGAGCTCCACAAGGCATGCGCCGAACTGGAGGAGTTGGAGGCGAAGCTATGAGTGATTCCGAAGTTTCGATTCAAGGGCCTGGTGTCGGAGAGAAGTGCTCGGCGCAGGTATCCGCAGCGAAGATCGTCGCGCGCCAGCTGGACCGGTCCAAGGAGGTGCTCAAGTCGAAGGGGCTCAGTCCTCTCTTCTGCTTCGAGCTTTACGTCTTCAACTGCGACCGGCATGGGGTCCCGGCGCACCACATCGACCTGGTGAACTCAGGGCTCGAGAGCATCGGCCCCGACGGGCTACCGCACGTCATCGCGGTCATGGAGAGCCTGGTCAAGGATCTGAAGGCGAGGACGGCATGAACGACGGGGGCGTAGCGGAGGCGGTGGGGCGGGTTTCGTTCGAGGTCAGCCGGGTCGCGAACGACGCGATGGGCTGGCCGACTGCGACGGTCATCATCGTCGGCTTGGTCTGCTTCGCGGCGCGGATGATCACGATGGTCTGGAGAGGGTTGTGAACTACACCCGGAAGAGCTTCACCGTCGGGGTCCCCATCTCGAAGGAGTACGCCGAGCGTTGGGAGAGGACCTTCCGCGGTGAGCTACCCCGTCATCGCCGAAGCGATGGGGAGTTCTGCGCGTACCTGGCTCACGACTTCTGCAACAAGTGCGGGTGGACGCCGAATGCCTGCGCGAGGTGCGGGAAGCCGATCGAGTTCGAGCTCCTCGCCGTCGGTTCCGAGCAGTGCGGAAGTTGCCGCTTGCTCCCAGCACCCCCGATGACGTAGGTTCGAGGAGGTGGCGTCAAGGAGCTTTTCCATGACGCAGATTCACGTCGCAGGTCGGTCTTGAGCTTCTACACTCGCGGATATGGCGGGCTCGGGGCACTGCCGTCGTTTGAGCTCGGTGGCAACGCACTGACCCAGGGGATCGTCAACGCCTTCCTCGATCAGGTCCCATCTGGCAGTCCCGGCGGATTGAATGGCCGGCAGTTGATCGCCCGGGCCAACGAGCTGCAGGCCGCCAGTCGAGTCGCGGCGAGCACACCTGAGGGGGCGGCAATCGCCTCCGCCGCGGCGGAGAAAGAGGGCACGATCTCCGCGGCCTGGGGCGAAGTTGTAGCGTTCGCGACCAAACTCGCAGACCTGCTCGAGAACGACCCACTGAAGAACCTGGGGCCTCGGCCGGGGCCGGATCTCCTGGACCCTCAAGGGACGATCAACAAGCAGGCCGCCTGGGACATCGCGTGGGGCGAGATGCAGCGACAGTCCAACAACAGAAATGCGGCGATGGAAGACCTGTCCGCGAAGATGAAGCGGGCGCTCGCCAATTCGCTGGGACCGGCGCTGAAGTCCTACGTCGTGGGGGTCTCCGACGCGCTGAATCTCCTCCGGGCCTCGAAGACCGCCAAGACCGAGGCAGTGATCGCGGAGGATCAAGCCAAGACGACGGGGTTGAAGATCGACACCTTCATCGCCGAACAAAAGCTCGCGAAGGAGCAGAAGACAGCCGCAGACCTGGCGAAGGCCACCTCGCGAATTTCCACCGGCATCTCGCCCCTGATGATCGCTGCCATCGGGATTCCTGTCCTGGGAGTCGCGGCGTACTTCCTCACCAAGAAGAAATCCTCGGTCGCCGGCTACCGTCGGCGCCGGAGCCGCCGATGAGGTACGGAACCACCTGGGAGCCTGATGGAGGTGGAGCGCAGGGAGGAGGAGGACCAGGCCTCAACTTCCCCCTACCCACCATTCAGGGCGGGTACACGATCCCCGGCACCAACATCACGATCGGTACCGGGGGCCAGCCCGTCATGCAGCCGGGCATCTTCGACCAGTTCCTCGAGTTCGTCCGGAACAACCAGGGGCTGGTGGTCGGCGGCCTGGTTGCCCTCTACCTCCTGAGGCGGCGATGAGACGGTACGGGATGACGGACCTGGTCGACTACGGCGTGGACGCCACCGGCAGCAACTGGTCGTTCGACCCCGCCCGTCCGGTGGAGCAGGTGCTGCCGACCTGGCAGAACCCAGCCGGCGATCCTGACGGGTACGTGGATCCCTACGTCAGCCCCGGCACCCCCTCGGACTGGCGACCCCCAACCTCGCCGATGCTCTTCATCGGGGTGGGGCTCCTCGCCTACGGGCTCTGGCTGGCGCTAAAGTGAGGCGCTCAGCGTTCACCTGCGATCCCTGCTACAGCGGGTACCAGTTCGAGCCCGAGTCCCGGCTCGAGGGGTATGGCGCAGAGCCGATGGCGTTCCCCGAGGAGCAGATCGTCGGCTGCGTCGATGGACTCGACGTGGACGGGAACCCCTGCTGGTCGCCCCCCTCGATGGGTACCTGGTTGGCCCTGGCAGCGGTCGCTGCTGGGCTCTACTTCTGGAGCCGAGCATGAGCTTCTACCGGCGGTACAACGGCCTCGCGATTCGTTCGACTCTTCCCATCTCCCTCGCACCCGCGGGAGTCCCTCCCGCGATCCGGGCGGGCCCCTCGACGCTGCCGGCGCAAGCTCCTCTGCCGGCGGTCTACGTCCCGAACATCCCCATATTCCCAATCGGTCCGCAGGTGGGGCCGATGAACTTCCTCAGCCCGAAGCCCATCACCCCGATGGTACCGATCGTGGCCCAGGCGGTTCCTCCCGCTCCTGCTGCAATTCCTGCGGCGCCGAAGCCGACCGGGCAGATCATGTTCCCTCGGTCCCAGGTACGGGCCAAGGCCGAGGCAGACGCTGCGGCGGCTGACGCAGCCCGGATCAAGGCGGCAGCCGATGAGGCCGAGGCCGAGGCCAAGCGGTCGAAGAGGTACTACGAAACCCAGGGTGGGGGCGGTGGAGGAGGCGGAGGCGGAGCTGTCCCCGACTACGCCTGGGACCAGGAGCCGGAGGTGGAGGAGGTTCCCGTGACTCTCCCCGACGGGACCCCCGGGACGATGCTCGTGCCCTCCAAGAAAAAGCACCCGGTCATCTACTCGGCTGGCGCGGCCGGGGCTGGCTTCCTCCTCGGCGGGCCAGTGGGGGCGCTCGTCGGCGCCGCTGCGGGGTATCTCTTCTCGAAGCGCTGAGCGGGTGGTAGGGTTCTTTGCATGGCCAACCCCACCAACCCCAATTTTGGCGCTCCCAATCCCGCCGGCCTCAGCACGATCGAAGGCCTCGGGCACATCGGCCTCGCCCTGTACCACCTGTTCAGCGGCGGAGACGACCGTGAAGAGAGTGAAGTTGAAGAGCCCTCGCGTCGTCCAAGGCACCGTTTCACGAGTCCAGTTTCCGCTCGTGCAGGCAAGTCAGGTTCCTGTTGCCGTGCGAAGCGCCCCCTCAAGTAGGTGCCCGCTGTGCCGTACTCGGGTCGGCACGACCGAGGTCGCGATCGGCGTGATGGTGGTCCGCGTTTGCGAGCCCTGCAGCGACCCGGTTTTTAAGACCATCGACGCTCTCGCGGCGCTCTCGAAGTTCTTCCTGTAGCGCTTCCCCTAACCCTACGGATGCAGTAGAACTTCAATCGGTGGCGCCAAGGAGCAATCCATGGCGCAGTTCGCAACGCAGCTGTCCCGTTTCTCCGCCCTGGCTCAGGGTAAGTCGGTCGTCCAGCAGCACACGATTCTCCCCGACACTGACTCGCCCGGCGTGGCGATCAGCCGGCTCTTCGTCTACCAGAGCTACCTCGACAGCACCCTGCTCGAGAAGGCGCTCCTCACCCAGTCCCCGAACGAGCCGATCGTCGGCTCGACGCGGAAGGTCGAGTCCGTGGGCGGGTACTCGTTCGGCCTCCACCCCAGCTCGCAGACCCCGATCGCCATCCGGCCGCTGGTGGGCGGGCAGGCAGCGGCTCCGCAGGCGATCATCCTCCACCCCGGGCAGATCTACCGCCCGCACGGGCGCACCGACGGCCGGGCCGCGGGGAACTTCTCAGGGTTCGAGTGGGGGCTCCCGTTCGGCTGGCTCGGCGGAGGGGTGGCGACGCTCTACGTGTTCCCTAGCTCTGACGCCGACGTGGCGTGGCCGGGGCACGCCGAGGTCATCTTCCACCGGCAGCGGATGCAAATCATCGCGCCTGCTGCAGTCATCGCTCAGAACGCCTTCTACAACTGGCCGATGCGCTTCCCCTGGACCCAGGCGCTCCGCGGGAGCTCGTCCATTCCGCAGCAGGGGGCGGGGATCATCTCCATCGCCGAGCCCACCCGGGTGATGATGTCCCTCCGGCTGAATACGATGGCCGCGGTCGGCAACATGAGAATGATCCTCCAGTCGAGCAACGACTTCGACCTGGACTCGGCAGGCGCAGTCATCCTCACCACCCCGCGGTTCGACACGTACACCTGGGGCACCTACGCCGCCAGCGGTGGAGCGGGGAACCTGGGCGCGGTGAACTATCCAGTCGTCGAGTACAACGGGCCGCTGTTCCGGCTCGCTGCGGACGACGGTGGGGTTCAGCTCGTTGACATGAGCGCTGGCACGTTGACCAATGCGTATGTCGACGTTGTAAGACTCGGGCGGATCTGAGGTGCGGACATGAGCTTCTACTACGGGGACTCACTGAACTACGCCGCCCAGCGCCGCCGACGGCAGCGACAGCTGCTGGGGTTCAGCCAGGTCGAGGAGGTCATCGGCGCCGAGGTCGCGGCCGGCGCGACTGAGGCCGGCTCGAGCGCGGCGAGGGCCATTGGCATCGGTGTCGCCACCGGGGTGCTGACTCTGCTGGTCAACCGGCTCATCGAGAGCATGTTCCCGAGGAAGCGGTGAGACAGGTGCTCCTCTTCGGGCTGCTGTTCGGGGCCCTGGCCCAGGGGCAAATCGCGGTCAATCAGGGGCGCCCCGGGACGCAGGGAGCGTGGTCCGTAACCTCGACTGGAACCGTAGCGATCACCAGCACCGACGCCGGGGTCACCATCCCAGTCAACTTCACGGCTCAGTCGGGCCAAGTGACCGAGACGCTGGTCATCATCTCCGATGGAGGCGCATCGAGCTGTACTACCCTGAACGCGCTCGCCGGGCGAAGGTCACTCGGGATCCAGAACTGCGGCCCGAACGACGTGACTTGCAACATCGGCTCCGCCTGCCCTCGCCAGGGCGGCGGAATCATGATCAACGCGAAGGCCAACGGAATCTGCGGCTTCTTCGCGATGGATCTGGGGAGCAACACTGCGGTTACTTGTCTGACCGCGAACGCGAATCAGGTCGCAGACGGCGGAACCATCGTCATCGAGCTCGGGCCGTAGGAGGCATCGTGAAGAACATCTTGGCTTTTGGGTTGCTGGTGGCGGCGATCGCCTCGGCGCAGGTGGCGGTGAACCAGGGCAGGCCGGGGACGCAAGGGGCTTGGCCGGTGACGGGCGTGGGGGGTAGCAGCACTTCGACCGGCGTGGACGGGGGCGTAGTCCAGACGACTCCCGCCAAGTGCGCTCAGACCGCAGCCGACGGCGGCACGCTGCACAAGAATACTGTCGTCGGGGCCACTGCGGCCAATGTACCGGCCGCTCAGACAGCGGCCCGAATCTGGATCGAGATCTGCAACAGCCTTCAGAACAGCGGAAATCCCATTCTCAAGTGCAGGGTCGACGGTGTGGCTCCAGTCGCGGCCTCGACCAATCCCGGGGACGTGCTGGGGATTGGGGACTGCGCGCACTACGCGATCATCAGCTCGAACGTTCCGCAGTGTATCTCCGACACGGCGGGGACGAACGCGCTGAGTTACGAGTGCGTGGAGATCGGTCCGTGAGGCACGTCAAGATGGAAGGCTCGCCCTGGCCGTTTGTCGGCTTCGTTTTCGGGATGCTGATTCTAGGGCAGCTCATGGGAGGCGTTGTCTGTGGTTCTGCTCACGCAGGTTCGTCGCACATCAGCAAGGGTGACCTACTGAAGAACCGGCAGTACCGGACGAACGCCGAACTGGTGTTCTACGTCGACCCGACCGGAAACGATGCGAACGCCTGTACCGCGACTGGCACCGACGCCTGCCTCACCATCCAGGGCGCTCTCAACAAGGCCCCGAAGCTGCTACGCCACCAGGTTACGGTGAACTTGGCGGCGGGCAACTACGCAGGATTCACCGTGTCCGGGTTCACCATCGACCCCAGCATTCAGCGTGCGACTGCGGGTATTCTTATCGACGGGGTGCTCGCCAACGTTGTCCCCACGACGGGCTCTGCTACCGGCACCGCCACTTCAGGGTCCGCCGGCTCTGGGATTACCTTCGGGGTCCTCACTGACACCGCGGCGGCGTGGACCGTGAGCGACACCACGATGCTGGGGAAGCTCCTTCTCATCACTGGGGGCACGGGCTCGGGTCAGACGAAGATGATTACCGCCAACACCGACACCACCATCACCATCGCAGGTGCGTTTTCTCCCGCGCCGGACGCGACATCCACCTACGCGGTTCAGGCACCCAGCGCCATCATCACTTCGGCGGCAGCGGGCATTCCTAGCCCTATCGGAACGGCGAGCGGTGGATTCAGTTCAGCGGGAGTGCAGATTTTCAACAACAACGAAAATGGTACGACCTTCGGCGTGACTCTCCGTAACGTCGGTATCGCAACAGGTTCAACCGCGGCGGTTACCGTTTCGGGCGGGCAGAACGTCGAACTGCTTCAGGTTGTCTCGACTGGAACAGGTGCGTCGTCCATCAACCAGAACTCCACCGGCACCTCCCTGACTAGTTCGTTTGCAGGTCAGATATCAGCGTCGAATGGTTCAGTATTAACCGTCACGTCGAATTACATCGCCGGGGCACTGGCGGGGGTAGCTTCACTTTCGCGCGCTAATGTTGCAGTGACTACTTCCAGAGTTACGACCACCAGCGCTGCGGGGGTCCCTCTTGGGGCGTCTCAGGGGGCTGGCATCACTCCGATCAACGTGTATTGCGACTGCACCTCTGGCGCTGGGTCGGCGTGCGTGTCGGTCAACTCAGGGCACTCAGCGACACCGGCAGCATTGGCGACCCACGATTCGGCAGCGAGCGTCGGTTCAATCAGTGTGACAAACTGCACCTACGGTATCTCGGTCGGTCCCCGGGGTTCGGTGGTTGCGAACAGCGCAACCAGCACCATCACTGGGAACGCGCTTACTTACGCAGTTCTCGCTTCCTGGGGGGGCATGGTGACTCTCCCAGCGACTACACCAACCATCACCGCGGTAACCGCTGAACTGGCCCTTGATAATGGGGCTGCGGTTGATTCATTCACTACCCTGGCGGCTACCTACGATTGTATTGCGATTCCCACCACCGACTCCAAGGTTTGCCGCTTATGAACTTTCGACGTATCACGATACAGACGGTCTTCGCGTTCTGCGTTGCTTTTGGCGCTGGTACGGTGTTCGCTACCGCTCCGAAGTGGGTGAAAACTACCCTCACCGTGGATCAGGTAAGTGTCGGGCCAGGGGGGCTCTCAGTAGACGCCGGGATAACAATTACAGGCCAGCGGAACGCGACGATGTCAGGCTCAATTGACAGTAACTTTTTTTACATTAACGCTACGGGAAGTGGATTACGAAATCAGACAGCAGGGGGGTGGTACCTCGATGTAGGAGGGTATACCTCGACGATCGGCTCTGGGAGCAATGCGTTCGCAGTAGGCACGAATGGCGCGCGCATCGACCACGGGGCCGGCGCCTCAGATTACAGCTCCAGTGACGGCACGACGGTCACCTACGCGGGGCCGCTCGCTTCGGCATCCTCAGTACGCCAGTTCTCGCTCGGGATACCGGCGAACTCCCTCCAGGATGACGCTGGAACCTCGATTCAGGTCTTCGAGACTGGGCGCGGCGCGTTTTCCGTCGGCTCCGCGGCAGTCACATTCCATCGTGCATTCTCCTGGCCACCAGACTGCTTCTGTAACGACACGGGGGGCTCAGCGCTGGCGTGTTCCCCCCAGGAGTCAACCAACTCTACCACCGGTATCACCTTTCTTGGGACCGGGTCCAATACCTTCAAGTGGCTCTGCGTGGGGAACCGATGACCAAGAAAGAATTCGTTTCGATGCTAGTTGCTGCCGGGGTCGGTTTTACCGGCGGTGCTACGTTCAAATTCAGTCCTGGTACAGGTAGCGCGCCCCCCAGCACGACCTTCATCCACGCGCTCCGCATTGAGGCCGCTGTAGTCGGAGACGGTGGGCTGGGGCCTGACGCCATCACTGCTTACCAGACGTTCTCCACCGCCGAGCCCGACGGCGGCGTGGATCTCACCGACATCGGTCCGGCCAGCTGTACTGGGGACACTCGGGCGCTACGCACTTGGGCGAAGAGCAGATGCACCCTCAGCGATGGCGGTGAGATCACGGGTATCTACGTCCTCGAGGTCCATCCGACCGGCGTCGAGAGCACCGACGGCGGGGCCGACGTCGCAGTGGTGGCCTACGGGTCTACCGGCTCGGCGCTCTGCGCCCCCCGAAAGAGCGCGGTACTGACGAATTTCCTCGAGTCCATCAACTGCACCAATACCAAAAGGCGCTCAAGGGCTAATCCGTTGTGAGGCGGCTCCTACTCGCCGTTCTAATGTCCACCTCCTGCGACTCCTGTCTCCCGGAGTCGTGGCGTGTGACCCCTAAGGCAGCCGTCCGGCACAGGGCCGAGTCCAAATTGCGGTCCTGCGTCGAGCGCACTCGCTGCGGGCGGACGGGCAGTTGCTACAACGAGGTCCGCGGGTGGTGTGTGGACGCTGGGCTCGAGGCATCCTGCGGCGAGGGAGGGCCGACCCCGACATGCGCGCCCTAGCCCTCCTGCTCCTGGCCAGCTGCGTCACCATCCCGCCCCAGCCGGTGGCGTGCGTCTCCCGCTGCGGGATGACGCTCTTTACCCCTCGGACGACGCCAACACCGAATTGCTTGAGCTTCCAGGACGTCGAGGACCGCTCGATCTCGGCCTTCTCGAGCCTCGCGGTGGTCGAGGCGGACCCACGCTTCAGCCTCGCCTGCCAGCGGCTACGGCACTGGAGCGTGGAGATCGGCGATTCAGTGCAGTTTCACCCCCAGACTGGAGAGCGTACCGCCGGTTTCACGCTCTGCGACTACAGGAGGGTGATCATCGGTCACCGCGACGACCTGGCACGCTCCGCCCTGGCGCACGAACTGGGTCACGCAATTCAGGGCTGCACGCCCGTACCGCCGTTCGGTGCGGACCACCAGCACTCCAACTGGGGTGCCATCGACGCAGCGCTCCGCGATATGGGGTTCCCGTGAGCCCCCGTACCGACACCGTCGTGGCGTTCATCGCCGCGCTGTTGGTCGGCGCCCTCGCCGGGGCCAGCGACTACCTCCGCACCGACTCAGGGTTCCGGGCTCGAATCCGCTCGTCGGGTACGCTGCAGGTGTCTGACCGCACCCTCTGCGCCAACCTCGCTGGGGATGATCTGGCGGGTGCATGGTGGTGCCTCCAGGGAGACGGTGGCATGGCACCGGGAAGCTCGCAGACGCTGGTCGCCACCTCGACCAGCACGCTGCCGGCGGTCGTCACTGGTATCACCTGCGGCGGCTCAGGGTGTGTCAACGAGTCGATGATCCGGTTCAACGCCGGGCTCGAGGCCGGCGCCGCGCAGCCGACTCAGTATTTCGCCACGGCGGATGCGGTCGCGGCTCCGACGGGGAATTTCACGACCTGTGTATTGGGCACCGTCGACACGGTTGGGGGTAGTACGACCAACTACGACAGCACGGAAGGGCTGATCCAGTTCTCGAACATGGACGGCGGTACCCCCGCCTCTGCTTGGCGAATCGGTATCAACACCGGGTCGGATCTCAACATCTTCCTGAACAACGTTGACGTGGCTGGGGACGGAGTCGGGGGAAAGTGGCGGGTCCAGACCCTCTGGTGCGGCATCTACCAGACGGGCGGAACCGTTACCGGCTGCAGCTACACCCAGGGCGAGGCCGCTGCCGTGTGCGGAGCCCCCTCTGCCCCCGCGGGCAACATCAACGGCACCGCTCGCAGGTGGGTTGTAGGTGGGGACATCACCATCAACGCTGCGGCGAGCCTCGGGTGGACCGGGTTCTCCCGTGGGGTACTCTTCACCGAAAAGGCTTTCGTGCTGGCAGATGTCACCAGAATCGGACAGCGAGTGCTCCCACCCAATCCCACGGGTATGACCTTCGCTCGGGCGTCGCGTCGCACCTGCGGGGATGAGGACGATGAAGGCTCAGACGGACCGGGGCTCATCGTCTTACCAAACAACGTACCCTGCACCATCAGCGGAGTGACTCAGGTCGAGCCGGCCACGACCAACCTCATGGGGCGCAATGTCATCGACGGCAGCGTCTTCAGCGGGGGGGCCGGCGCTCCGAGTCGGATCGAGCAGTATTTCTGGTCCCCCTTCGGTACCTACGTCGCCGTACGGGGCGCGATGGCGACCACGACGGCGGCCCAGATGTCGTCCTTCTTCAACGGGGCTTTCGCAGCAACGAACGGTACCGCCAGGTTCCGCACGCGCGTCCGGGGCGGGTTTCCCTGGGATATATGCATTCGCGACAACGTCACCTTGGTCAGCGTCTGCAACTCCTGCGCTTCAGGCGCTGGTGCCTGGACCAACTGCTCTGTTGAGCGTACCGACCTGGGGGCGAACGCCTACAACGTCTACCTGGGGCACGCGAGCCTCCTCTCCGGCGTCGCCTATGCTGACAACTACCAAGGGCGGTATATGTACGGCAGCCAACTCGAGGACGGCGCTGCGATGACCAGCTTCATCCAGAATTGGAATGGCAACATCACTCGCGCGGTCGAGACCTGCACTGGGACGGGCTGCCCATGAGCCGCGCTGTGGTCCTTTCGACGGTCCTGCTCGGATCCCTGGCGTGAGACTGCCGTCGGGAACCTCCGACGCGGTCGAGGCGATCTCTGATATGGCGTCCGAGGTCAAAGCACTCAAAACGCACCTGGGAGCCAAATGAAACCTGACAAGCCAAGGGACTTCGATCCGTTCAGCGCAATCCCGCCCGAGGTGCTGGGGGTTGGGCCCGTGACCACTACTGGAAAGTTCAAGGCTCCGCAGGACCAGCTGCACTCAGGCAAGATCGTCACGCTCTCGCTGGCTCTCCTGGCGCTGCTGGTGAGCTTGGGGTCCATCTTCGGGGCCTACCGATTGTTCATCAGTGACGCCAAGGCCCAGACAAGAGAGATGGTTGACGCCGGGCTGCTCCCCGTCCACGTCGAAATCCGGGCCCTCAAGGAGGAGCAGAAGGTACTGAAGGAGGGCCAGGCTGCGGTGATGACCGAGGTGCGGGAGATGCGGCTGGACTTGAAGGAGATGTACAAGAGCTCAAGGTATGATCGCCCCAGCGCCCGGCTCGAGGCCCCTCTGACGGCGCTCGATGGGGGGCGGTGATGGTCTACCTCCCTCGGACGGCGAAGACGTACCTGGAGGCGCTGGACTCGTTCCAGGTCGAGACCAACAAAAAATACCTCCCTGAAGACCTCGATGCAGACGGAAAAAAAGAGACAAAATGTAATTGGTTCGTCGAGGACGCCTGCGAGCTCCTCGGGGTCCACATCCCGAAGGGGCTTCTGGCGCGCTTGCAGCTCCTCTGGTTGGGCGGGCCCGACGGGCGGAACGCACAGTGGTTCGAGTGCGCGGAGGCCGACGCCGGCATGCACGTCCAGCTGGGTCACCCCTGCATCGTAGGGTGGATCAACCCGGACCCGAAGCGGAGCTCCCATGTCGCGATGCTCCGGACCCCAGGACGCATCTGCCAGGCCGGCGCGAAGAACTACAACGACGTGCCGGTGGCTTTCGGCTTCGGCCACCGGCAGGTAAGCTACTTTGCCCATTTGTAGGAGATGCCCATGCGGACCCGACGAGACCAGTCCAGGAGCTTCGGCGGGTACCTCGATGAGGAGGATGAGTACCAGATGCCCGGAGAGCGGATCTTCCTGGCGGGATTCGACGGTGTGAAGTCCTGCACCGGGGGCGCACTACCGGAGGTGAAGCTGGCGCTCGAGCGGACCCGCTGCCTGAAGGGTGGTGGCCCCCTGCTCAAGACCCCCAGCGAGGTTGGTGATTTCCTGGCGAAGCACTTCGGCTGCCAGCCGCAGGAGCAGTTCTTAGCGGTGGGGTTCAACTCGCGGAACGAGGTCCTGGGGGTGCTGGATGTTGGCACTGGGGGGATCGACTCTGCCGCGGTGGACCCGCGGGTGATGTTCTCCGGGCTAATTCTGATGGGCGCCTCCGCGTTCATCATGGCCCACAACCACCCGAGCGGGGACCCCAGCCCCTCCCGTCAGGACGTGGACCTCACTCGGCAGCTGAAGCGGGGCGCTGAGCTGCTCACCATCCGGATGCTGGACCACATCGTCATCAGCCGAGGCGGAGAAATTCACTCGATGGTACAAGCGGGAACGATGCCTCCCTGAGGACCCTATGCACTTCGAACCTTTCGATGGCGAGGAAGTCGACGCCGAGTTCACCGAGGTAGCTCCTGCGCCTGCTCCAGCGGCGACCGAGCCCCCGCCAGTCACCCGGCTGAAGGTGGACTACCGGGAGCGGGACATCGTCAACATGAGCACCCCCTCGGGGAACCCCAGCATCGAGCTCCAACTCTATGAGAAGCGCGCTCGAGCGGTGGCGCTCTTCGTCGAGCTCCCCCTGCTGGCGGTCGTGGCGCTGAGCGACAAGACACCGCCGCTGATCCGCCTGGGAGCGGGGCTGCTGGCCATCTGGAAGTCGGTCGAGCTGGCCCGCGGCGGAGCGCAGGAGGTCCAGAGCACCGTCACCGAGTGGGCCCAGCAGTGAACTTCGCCGGCCTCGTCAAGCGTGGGAAGTATGGCTCCACCTACACGGGTGGCTTATCCACGAAATACTCCCCTGTGAACCAGGCCTGGCTGGTGATGTGGCATGACCAGCTCATCCGGGTGCTGGACACCCGCGCGGAGGCGGAGCACTACGCCACCCAGATGACCACGGAAGGAGTCGAGTCGCTCCACCCGCGGCGGGAGGAGAAGCGTCGCCACGAGAAGGAGCGGGCGCACCGAGTGCTGGAGAGCGCCGCGGAGACGATGGCCCAGGACCCAGGATTCCAGCAGCTGGCTCGAGACCGGGAGCACCAGGCGAAGCTGAACCGGCTGAAGTACGGCCGGCAGGGCTTCCATATCGGGGGCGCAGTCCACTTCGCAGAACGCGACCGCATCCCCTGGGTCGGCATCGTCCGGACCGCGCAGTACCTCGAGGACGGCATCGACGGGCCTGGGTGGTACTACGACGTCGACTGGCGGAATGAGGAACTGAAGCAGTACCACGGTGACTACGTCCACCAGGACATGCTGAGGCCGGCGTGAGGCACTACGACTGGACCTACGAGAAGAGATACCTCTGGCGCTTCTTCGAGGTGAACGGTTACGAGCGCAGCCAGCCTCGCTGGGACGGGGACCACTTCTTCGGCGGATCGCTGTCGAACCATACCTTCCCGACGACGCAGGCGAGGCTCGAGGCCTGGCTCCACGACTCGCTGCTCTGGACGATTGAGAACCTCGAGGTCGCCGAAGGCGGGGGCGGCGGTGGGTCCGGCGAGTTGATCTACGCCTTCCGTGGATTCATCCAGGCGACGGGCCACCGTGCTCAGATCCCGGGTGAGGGTGGAAACAACGTGGCGGACCTGTGGCTGAATCTGAAGAACTACTTCGAGGAGAAATTTCAGGACCTCAGCCGGGAGAGGGATGTGGCCCTGATGGTGATGGAAGATGCCATGCTCGAGAGCGGGCAGCTGAGTCCGTTTCACCGGAGGCAGCGATGAAGCGCCACCTCGGCCTGGTGCGCTCCTCCCCGCGTAATCCGGCTGCGTTCTGGCTCGTGCTGGCCGGCGGTGCGGCCCTGGCGTACTACTTCCTCAAGGACACGGCGTCAGGAGTGGTAACAGCGGTCTTCCGCACCCCGCAGGACATCCTCAACGCGGTGGCACGAATCGACCCGGAGCGTACCCCAGAGCTGCAGCCCGAGGACGGGCTGACCTGGTGTAACAAGGCCGCGCTGCTGTTCGCCAAGGCGCTGGGAGTGCCGCTGCTCTCGGGCTTGGCCAACGCCCAGTACGCCTGGCTGGACGCCGGCAACGAAGGTTGGTACCCAGCAGGCTCAGCCTCCGCCGCTCAGGCTGCTGCGCTAGAGGGGAAGGTGGTCTTCGCCAGCTGGTACAACTTCGGCGGGCACGGGCACATCGCGCTGGTGCTACCCATCGCCGGGCCTACGGTGATGATCGCCCAGGCGGGGAAGACCAACTACAACGAGGCGCCGTTGAGTTGGGGCTTCGGCTCGAAGCGGCCATCGTTCTACGTCCACGACTGAATGGTGTGGTACGGTCTCCCGCGGGGAGGGCCGAGCAAGGGGCCTCAAGCAGGGCGGGGGAGGTTTGGTTTGGGCCTCCTTAAAAGGGACATCGGTCCCCACATCTCAGGCCTTCGACTCCGTGACGAGCCCGCGCACCATCTGGCGGAGCAGCTCGGTCCTTCCCACTACCCATGCCGTTCGAGCCAGGCGTCCATCGAGACAGAGTAGAGGGGCATTTACTTCAGGTCCTTCTTTCGAACTTCACCCATGGAGTTCTCCGCGACGTAGATCCAGATGTACGGCTCACCCAGCGCCAGCGCCGCAGCAGCGCGGTGGTTCCCATCGACGAGCCTGGTTTCGTAGGTGCCGACTTCATCCCAGGTCCACGGCTCGGTCATCCCCAGCTGCTCGTCGAGCTCGCCCTCGGCCTCGAACCTCTCGGACATCTTCACGTCGGCGACCGTCACCCGATGGACCCGGCCCGCGGGCAACCGGATCGGTTCCATCGAGGACCTCATCTCCCGCATGTAGCGGTAGATCGATGCCGCGTGCTCGAGGTCCCAGATGTTCTCGGGCATGAACTCCACGTTCGCCCGGGGGATCTGCAGCATGTGACCCGGCTTCGCAGCCCACTTGACGTTCTGCCCGTAGATGACCGAGCGCCAGCGTGGCTCTCGGTCTTCATCTTCTGACGGATCGAACACCCGGTCAGTGTCGAGGCTGCGGATCTGTTCGACGATGTCGCCGGTCCCGATGAACTTGAACTCCTCGCGGCCCCAGGCCCCGAACGCACCGGATCTCCCAGGGTTCGGCTCCCAGAGCGGTCGCATCGGCCGGATCTCCAGGTCGGCGTTGTACGTGAAATAGAGGTCCACCCGGCGACCGTCCCACTGCGGGTGGATCTCATCGGCCTTGCCGCGGATGTTGTGCGTAACGAAATACTGCCGGAGCGCCTGGCGGTAGTGATCCTCAAGCTCCTCCGCCGTGACTCCTCGGCGCGGCTCGACCTCGAGCAGGATGTCAACGTCGCTCTCACCCTCTGGGGAGCCCCTGGGGCGCGCAAGCCGTTTCGCAAAGCTCCCGACGAGAAAGCCGCGCTTCACGTTCTCGCGGAGGCGGATAAGCGGGTGCGCTGTGAGCACGGCAACGATCTCATCTAGCGAAGGCGGAACGAAGTCGTGGATCATCGAGTCCTCACGTAGATGTACTCAATGCCGCTCCACCGAAGGAAGACCGCGGAGCGCCCCTGGTACACGCCCCTGTAGTAGGCGACGTGCCAGTCGCGACTGATCGGAAAATCCCGATCGTATCCGAGGCGCTGCTGCAGTTCCTTCCACTGCACTGGACCGATCTTCTTCGCGAAGGTGGAGCGAGCAATTGGCTCCTGCGTTTCGATCAGGTTTCGGACCGAATCGTAGTCCGAATTGATGCAGTCAGTCTCGTAGCCGTACTCGCAGCTCATGGCCCGCTTTTACCAGGGTCCAGCGTGAATTCGTAGACCAGCGTGGCGATCTGCTTCGCGTGCTTCAGCGACTGAGAGGTGCCTGAGGCGACGGTCATCCCACGATGATCAACGAACCAGCGGCCGTCCTCGTAGGCGCAGAGCCGGTACTTGAAGGGGTTCCCCACCGGCCAGTTCGAGGTCTCAGGTCCGACGTAGGCGTTCCAGCGATCGCCCGAGGCCGCGGGATCGAAGTTCCAGAGCAGCACGGTCATCCTCCGTTCTTCGTTCCCAGCAGCACCACGTAGGCCGGGCAGTCGGTGCCGATGCGGATCTGCTGGCCCAGGTTCGACATCAGCGCCACCTTGAAGGTGAGGTGTTTCTGGAACAGCCGGGCCAGATACACCAGCGGAAGCTCGAATCGCCCAGGCACTGGTCACCGCGGTTGTCCATTCCGTCACTCCCCTCCTTTGGTTGGTACTTCACAGGTTCGTTTCACAAATCCTCCACCGTCAGCGGGTCATCTCTGACGATCTGCCACCGGCTGTACCGCGACGTTGTGTCGAGGCTCGAGTGCCCCGCCAGCTGCCTCGCGGCCTCGATCCCCTTCCGGCTGATCACCGAGCTGATATACGTCGCGCGCAACCCGTGGGGGGTGATCCGCCGCCCGGCCGCTTTTCCAGCCCGGGTCACCAGGTTGTAGACCTCAAACCGCGTCCAGGCCCGCCCTGAGGGGTGGGGCAGCAGCGGCGCGCGAGCGCGCTTCGCTCCCGCGGGGGGCTCGCCCAGCGCCTGGATCGCCTCGAGCACCGCGGCCTGGATCCCCTGGGTCCGCAGCTTGTTCCGCTTGCCCCGCCACTCCACCACCCACCCGTGTTCGCGGTCCTGGCGGACCTGGCCCCAGGTCAGCCGGCAGAGCTCGGTCACGCGCCAGCCCTGGAGCACCAGCGCCAGCAGCACCGCGCGCTGGTGAGGGTCGGTGAGATGGTCCAGCACCAGCTGCGAGTCGCCGGGGTGGAGCACGTTCCAGTCGGGCACGTTGTCGCCGATCGTCGGGCCACGGAAGCCGATCGTCGGGTCCTCCAGCCGCAGGTGGCGGTAGAGAGACCGCACCGCCGACAGCGTCTGCTGGATCGTCGCCGGGCTCCCTGCCACCCGGCTGACCAGCTCGGGCAGATCCTGCGCCTTGACCGCTCGCAGATCATCCAGGGTGGAGATCCCCCCGGCCTCACAGAAGCGAGCCAGCGCTCCGCGGTACGCGCTCCGGGTCAGCGAGACGCGGTACTGGGCCAGCCAGGCGTCGAGGGCCTCAAGGAGGGTCATCAGTTCTTCGCCCGAGCCCGCTCGACCAGCCTCTCGCCCAGGGTCGGGTCGATCGTCTCGACTGACAGCACCTCGGAGTGGCGACCGTTGCTCGCGACGGTTCGGCGCTGGTAGCGGTATGGGGTCAGCCCTCCGATCCGCTCGCGGCGCACCTGCCAGAGGCGGACGCCGCCCTTCGCGCGCTGGTCCTGCCCGCCGTTGCTGTGCCCGTCGGTTGCGTAGGTGTTCCAGGTCCTCGGGTCCATCTTCCTCTCCTCGATTTGGGGCGCCGATCCCCCGTTGCGGCGTGGTGGCCCGCGATGTCGCTCGCAGGGCCAGGGCGGCTACGGCAGGGGCGCTACTGACCGTCAGTGTCCAGCGCTTCTTTCACCTCCCGAAGCTCGAGAACGTCATGCTGGTAGCCGCACCCCAGGCAGAGCATCGTTGGCTCCCGCGGATCCTCGTTGACTTCGTGGGGGCCTTGCGCGCCGCACTCTGGGCACTCGAGTTGGCAGCCGAGCCCCATCTTGGCCTTCAGGACTTCGCTGGCGATCCGCATCCGCTCGGCGGAGGTCATCTCAGTACCCCATCCTGCGCTCAGCGGCGCGCTCGCTCTCGTAGGCGCAGCGGTCGTCCTCGCCCTCGAGCCAGAGCTCGTACTGCGCCTTCTGCGCCTCGGTCAGCGCCCTCTCGTCGACCTGGGGGGTGACGCGGAGCCCGCCGCACTCGTTGCAGGTCACGTCGTACCGGCCCTCGAAGTACGCCTCCTCGAAGTCGGGGTCCTCGGCGAACTCCTCAGCGCTGATCCCGTGGGAGTCGATCGACGGGTTGACGTGCGAGCCCTTGCCCCGGCAGGTGCCACAGACCTCGAATCGGGCCGGCAGTTCGAACTCCAGCTCCTCCCCCTCCTCGTTCTCGACGCTGAGGGTGATCGTGTTGCGCTGCTGGCTGTACCGCACCTCGGGGAACTCCCTCTCTCGTCGGTCCATGGTCTGTCTCCTGTTGCGCGCCGTCCCCGGCGCTGAGCGGGTGATCCGCTCACCCGCAGTTCTACGCCTCCAACCGCCCGCTGTCAACACCTAATCAGCATTAGGTGCAAGATACTTAGATTAACTAGCTAATATGACGCGGTGCGGCGTGACACCTGGGCGCTGGGCGGGTAAGTACAGCGGATGGCCAAGCGACAGAACCGAGGATTGAAGCTGATCGGCGTGCCCGTCGAGCCGGACCTGTACGACGCGATCGAGGCGTTCGCAGCGGAGAACGGAGGAGAAAAGCCCCTCCCCATGGCCGAAGTCTGCCGGAAATTGCTCCGGGAGGCGTTCGTGGACGGCGCCGGGGAGCGGGTAGCAGCTGATCTGGCCGACACCGGCTACCAGGACGGGCTCCGGCGAGGGATGCACGAGGCTCACCAGCACATGAAGAAGCTCTGGGGTGGGAAATGACTGAGCCCTACTCCACCGACTTCCCCGGCTGGCAGCAGGCCTTGGCCGATCGCGAGACGGGCGGCACCGTGGTCCTCTGCGCGAAATGCTCCACCCGGCCCGAGAGCCATGGGACGTGCTCCCCGTGCTCGAGGGCCGTCTGGAAGGCTACCGACCTGGGCCGCCTCTTCACGAAGTACCACGAGAACCCGGACGCGCCGCCGCTCGTCACCTACGCAGCGGTGAGCCCCGACGGCGAGCTGACCACGGTCAAGTGGTACTTCTGCGCCGGCACCGACTGCAACGGAGACCCCAGCGGGTACTTCTCGCCCTCCGTCACCCGAGGCGGGCGCTCTCGCAGCTTCGGCTCGCAGTGCTTCGATCCGTTCTACTGCACCGAGATGGAGCTGGAGCGCCTGCCGTGAGCACCCGCCCCGACGGTCTGATGTGCGACCACTGCGGCGGCGAGGCCATCCAGTTCAAGCCGCCCGCGCACCCCGGCCACTTCTGGCACCTCTTCGATGGCGACGGCGACCGCTGCGACGAGTGCGGCTTCCCCGGGCACGTTTCGGTGGATGACGGCGGGTACGAAGAGGATTCGACGGCCCGCTGGGCGATGAGCGACTGGGACGATGACGCGAAGTGCGCTCGCGCCGAGTGCGAAGAGTGTCACCAGAAAGAAAAATAATCCACCTTGGTGTTGACACCATAATGCCGAGTGTGGTCTAAGCGGTTTTGCAGCACGGCGCCGGGGACGGCGCCACCACCAGGGAGAGCAAAAATGGATCGTAGAGAGCGCAGCTACCAGACGCCGAAGTACAACCCCAAGTCGATCACCCTCACCATTGAAACGGACGAGGGCGACGAGCTCGAGGTTGGGTACTGAGATGACCATCCCAATCACCGTGATGAAGTGGGCGGAGCACCGGCTGGGCCGCGAGGCGTCGACCGAGGCAGACTTCACCGAAGCGGGCCTGCAGATGATGGGCGGGTGCCGCGGCTGTGGTGCCACCCTGGCGGCGTACAACGCCTACCCCAGCAAGTCGGGATACTGGGCCTGCGGCGACTGCATCTCCTACGACGGCTTCGGCAGCTGCGAAGAGGCCGAGAGCTGGAGGGCTCAGGACCAGCGGGAAGAGGAGGAGGAACTCGCGGCCGACCTGGCGCTGGTGGGAAGGTTCTATGTCTAAGCCATCAACCCCAGCGGCGCTTCTCGCGATCGAGAACGCGATGGAGCAGGTCGAACGCGCCCAAAACTCGCTGGAGCGCGCCTGCCAGGACCTGAGCGCGATCCGCTACGGCGCCGACCTCTACAAGAAGGCAGGCAAGCTGCAGCGTGACGCTCAGTCCTTCTGGTACAAGCTCCGCGATGTGTCTCAGACCCGCGGGAAGATGAGCGTCGACTCGGAGCCCGAGTCATGACCTCCGAGCGTCGAAACCCCGCCGTCCGACGTGAACGGGTGCTCGCCTGGGCCAAGCGCCAGGACGGCGAGTTCGAGGTGGAGCGCCTGACGATGGCGATCTCGATGCGCCGGCTCGCCGCCCAGAAGGTGCTCTCGCGCCTCGCGGCCGAGGGGCTGCTCGAGCGGGTGCAGTTGGGGACGTACCGGGTGCCCACCGCGACGGAGGTGCAACCATGAGTCTCAAGAAGGAACGCGAGCGGCGCGTTGAAGCACAAGATGAGATCGATGGTCTCGTGAATCGGTATTTCAAGTCGAACCCGGAATTTGATTTCTCACTCGCGGAGGTCGATGGACTCGAGGAAGCCATTCTACGCTACGCCGTGAGCTGCCGTGTCATCGACGAAGCACACTACGAAGCTGCTTGGAACGACATCCTCGACAAAACGAGCGCTGCGCTCAGTCGCTACACAGATTCGTTACCCGACAGACGGTGGCTGCTCGATGCGATCGACGACCTAGTCGACCAGCTGGTGAAATTTGACCAAACCAAAGTCGACCTCATCGCCCTCGGCGAGGTACTCGGGGCGACCTCGCCATACGAGTCGGAGGTCATGAATCGGATTGAGAACAAGATCGGCGCAGTGGTGCGGAAACGGTCGTTCGCTAGCTGGAGTCGGGCAAACAAACGAATCCGAGCGATCAAATCCAAACTCGACAAAGCGCGAGAGGCTCAGCCATGACTCCCAAGCCTGAAAAAACCGAGGAGGCGAACCTGCTCGAGGCGACGCTGTCCTATCGCACACCGCTGATCGTCTGCACCTGTGGATGGCTGAACCGCGTCCACACCCAAGACTGCCCAGCCTTCGGCAAACCGCAATCCATGCCCCTGACGGATCGCTACGACCTCCTCGTCCGAGCGGTCGCTGCGCTCCTCGAAGAGGTCCGCTTGCAGTGCGCCGACGCCACCTGCAGCCCCTGCAAGCGGCGCCAGGCTGCGATCGACCTGGGGCGAAAGGCGTTGGAGGCGGTACGATGACCCGCGCCGAGGAGGTCGAGCTGATCGCCAAGCTCCGAGCCAGAGCCAAGCAGAAAACACGAGCATCGATGCATGTCACTGACTACGAACCGAGATCCGCCAGTAACCTGGAACTGGCAAACAAGTTGGACGCCGAGGCGAGTGCCCTTGAGGACCGTGCAGACCGTTTGTCGCATGAGTCGATCCGCAAGAAAAACCTTCAACGTAAATTGCACGTCTGCTACCGATGCGGAACTCCAGTTATGGCCTCGACAACGCCCTATGGGATCCTGAAGGGGTGCTTGATCCTTCAATTGATGCTCGGGACAGAACGCCAGGTCCGCCGCTACTGCCCCGCATGCACGGGGATTGTATGGAGCAACCTGTGACCGCCGAGGAGACCAAGCCCAGGCCCGATCTGCCGCTCGAGACGCCCTGCGTCGAGTGCGGCCGGCCGAAGAGCGAGCACCGTGGGCTGAAGTCCTGGTGCGAGCCGCTGGTGCTCCTGCCGAAAGAGCACTCCGAGACGTGGAGGACGTTCCGATGACGCTGATCGAGAAGTTTGAAGAGGCGGTGCGAGAGCACCAGATGGAAAAGGGAGAGTACCGAGTCGCCGCTGGAAAGCGGCTGACCGATCTGCGGAATCAGATCGTTCAGAATCACGACGCTCTTGTTGAGGCGTGTCGAGCCGTCGATGAGGACTTTGTTGGGCGAGAGTCGAACGACGAGCTCTGGAGCCAGGTCCGCCGGGCGCTCGAAAGGGAGGGGCAGCAATGAGACCTCCGTACATCGAGCGGCGCTGGCCGTGGCAGGACCAGCCGAAGCCCAAGACCGGCCGTGGTGGGAGACGGAAGCGCCGGGCCCGGAGGAAACGATGAAAACCGCTGAAGAGATCGTGAAGTGGGTCGCAGAGTACGTGGCCGAAAACATCGGCCCCGACGGACACTTCCCGAGTGCCCCAGTCCTGACGGACCCCTGGGACCTCGTCCAGAGCCTGGGGGAGTTCACCGGCATCCCTGACGCGCAGATCAAAGCGTGGGCGGATGCCAAGTCGGATGAGCGGGCGGCGAGGAGGAAGCGATGAAACCGGACGTTTCGAAGCTCTTCAAAAACCGCACGCTGGTCATCGACCGTGGTCGTGTCGTGAACAACATACCATTCAAAGATGGATGGGTATACGCCGAAGTCGTTTGTGCAAACTGTGGCCTAATCTGGCCGAACGACATTTTCGAACGTGAGGAGATCAACTGGATCTGTCGGTGTGGATGGACATTCCTCGGTTCTTGGGAGGAGCACAAGAGTGACGTGTGGGTCACTGTTAGTATCGACGTCGCCAACAGCCTGGAAACCGACGATAACGAGGATGGCGTACTTCTCGATGAGCTAGACCGTCTTCTGGAAGATCTACCTGATCCCATACTGCAAACCGGCGCCGAGGATTTCGGCTTCAAGTTCACCCATCGAAAATTCAGCTATGCCCCGAAACGAGGTGTAGAAGTCTGGATGTCCCCAAAGAGGGCGGAGAACTGGTGATGAAACAGACCCTCCTCGACTTCGAGCGGTGCCAGGGCCTGGTGCTGAGCCGGACGAAGCTCCAGCGCGCGGCCTACGGGCGGAAGTGTCACTACCGGGCCCGGTACGGGAAGTTCTGTGGCCACCACACGAGCGCAGAACTGAAAGCGAAGTACCTGCTGAAGTGGATGCTGAAGGACAAAAACCGAACCCTCGCTGAAGACCTCCCTGGGAGCTACTGAGGTGGTGGATCGATCCGTGAAAAAGAAACCGCGACTGGAGGAGTGGAAGGGGAAGGCGCTGAAGACCGGCAAGCGCGTCGAGGCGCAGAACTGGGGCGTGGTCGACTCGGCGGACATGACCGTCGAGCAGACGAAGGTTGAAACCGGAGCGGATGGAATGCCAGCGGGAGCCCAGTACAAACTCTCACGGGTAATCGTCGACCACGTCACTGTCTTCGCCTTTGAAGGACGGTGCGACCGGTGCAGTATGGGGACCCCGCAGCCGAGTCAAAAGACGCTCCGTAGATCCTTCGACAGCGGTTCCTGTTGGATCCACCCGTTCCGAGATTGGAGCCCGAACGGCTGGTTCGAGATCTGTGACGGGAACACCACCAAGCACCTCTGCCCCAAGTGTGCTGAGAAGACGTTTGACCGTGAGGAGAGTCCGTGACCACCTCCGTCCTCAGCACCCACGCCCACGAGCTGACCGGCCACGACATCCAGTGCCTGCGCGACTTCGCGCTCGAGGCCCCCTGGGAGTGGAAGCAGCTGCTCACGGCCTGTGCGGACCTGGTCGACGCCTCTGGCAACATGGACGCGGACGGGATCCGCGACATGGTAGCGGAAAACGAGCGCCTCGACGAAGAGGTTACAAACCTGAAGGCCGCGGCAGAGAAGAAAGAGGAGGAAGAAGGGGGAAAATGGAGCACCCTGGAGGCCCTTCAAGACGCTGGAGAGACGTTCATCGAGCAGGTCGAGCAGGCCATCTCAGGACTGGCTGCGGTCACCACCAAGGAGTGGCAGAAGGAGATGAAGGACGCGATCAAGAAGTTCCAGGAGGCAGTGAGATGACCGAACAAGAAGAGGATCGCTTCCACAAGCAGATGGTCTCCAACCTGATGGAAGTCATCAAAGACTGGGTCGCTGAACGGGGTGGTGCGACCGGTGAACTGCGGCTCGTGAAGACATGCAGAGCTGACGGTCAGTGGGGTGTGGAGTTGATGATCACCAACCCTATCTCCTCTTGGAACCTCGGCCAATGACGACCATCACGACAGAACAGGTTGATGCGCTCCTCGGGACCGTTGAGGATGCTGAGGAGGATATTGAAGAACTGAGGGCTCGGGTCATAGAAGTCGAGCATCGGTTGGACACTCAGAAGCAGTGCGGCGA
>ERZ1292632.207-Hain-H43-01um-R2-207-length-61798-cov-13_pt2 | contig 54813 bp, 84 predicted proteins | sample MGYA00564407_ERZ1292632 | MGnify/ENA primary metagenome ERZ1292632 (study PRJEB36523, sample SAMEA6512637) | groundwater metagenome | collected 2019-01-08 | study: AquaDiva: Metagenomics assemblies of 32 groundwater samples | reverse complement strand
AGGCCGCGGCGGACCGCAGCCCAAACTATCCCGGCCAGTACGGCTGGCCACAGGGTGGTGTGCCGGGCGGGGACAGTCCGTACAAGGTGACGTGATACAATGAAGGCGCGGGGGTGACGCGGTGGCAGAGGTGACCGGACGCCTGCAGGAGGCCTCAGTTGAGGCCGTCGTGCTGCGGTGTGGCTGCGGTGCCCCGGCGGAGCACCCGGACGAGGTTTGCCCACGGGCGTGGGCGGAGCCACTGGGCGTGGTAAGCTACTGGCACAGCAACCCGCTGCGGCGGTGGCTGTGGGCGGCGCGCCACCGGTGGGTGCGGGGAAAGTAACGGCGCGTAACCGCGCCTGCCTGACGGAGGGCAACAACGATGGCCACGGTCTACCCATACACTGGGCGCGCGATCACCACCAACCGGATAAAGGGTGCGGGCGGCACCGAGCCATTGCAGATCGGCTGGGGCACCGGCGCGCAGACGACCGCGCTGGTCTCGGACACGAACCTCGGCCCGACCACGGTCGAGAAGGACGTGGACCTGACGACCGGTACAGGCACGCGCACGGCGGGCACCAGCTCGCAGGTCACCACGGACCAGACCAACGACACGTACCAGGTGGTCGGCACGCGCACGGCGACGGGTGCTGGCGCGGTCACCGTTGCGGGTCTGTTTGACAACGCAACGATCGGCTCGGGCAACATGTTCATGAAGGGCGACTTCGCCGCCATCAACCTCGCCAACGGCGACAGCATCGCCTTCACGTTCAAGATGAAGTTTTCGTAGGAAACATCACCTTTACCTTTTACAATGAAGACGAATCACGTTGTCGGCGTCTATCAGATCCGAAACTTGGTGACGGGGGACTTCTACATAGGTGGAAGCGTCCAGGTTCGGGTTAGGTGGAGCCAACATCGACGAGACCTGCGTGCAGGAACCCACCACTCGGTGTACCTGCAACGTGCGTGGGATAAGTACGGCGAGGCGGCCTTCGAGTTCTCGGTCATCGACAGGTGTGAACGAGAGGCAGTGGTAGCGCTGGAGGACGAGTACCTCCAAGCATTCAACCCCGCCTACAACATGGCTCCCAGCGCCAGTGGGGGACGTGAACCTGGCTTCCAGCATTCTCCCGAGACCAAGGCCAAGATACGTGAAGCTGCTCTAGCTTCTGGCCACGTGCGTATCGGCAACACCTCCCCGCGCAGCGCCGAGACGCGCGCCAAGATGGCCGCAGCCAAGCTCGGCAAGCCAGGCAACCACACTGGCCACGCGCACACCGCCAAGACCAGGCTGTGCATCGCCCTGGCCAAGCTCGGCAACACCTGTGCCAGCGGCGGGCGCACGCCCGAGCAGGTGGAGCGCATCCGGCAGGGGCAGCTTGACCGCAGGGTAACGTACAGCGGTAGGCCATGACAACCCCGACCTCCGCCTGCGGCTTTGAGTGCGGCGTCACCGCGGCCGGCGCGCACGTCACCGCGGTCTCCAACGCCAGCTTTGACACCGGCACCGTCCGCTCGGGGCTGCGCTCCCTGCGCGTCAACCCGACCGCGGCACAGGGCTCGGCCACGATCCCAGCGGCGCTCGCCGGGACCGAGACGCTGGTCGTGTGGCGGTACTACCTAAACGTCACGTCGGCGCCGCTGGTCAGCGCGGGCGGCGGGGTCGTGGTCGCCAACGCCGGCGCGGCGCGGGTCATGGGGCTGGCCTACAACACCGTCGACAGCAAGTGGTACCCAGGCGAGGACGACGGGACCACCTGCACGCTGGGCAGCCAGGGCGCCACGCTCGGTGCGGGCTGGCACCGCGTGGACTGCAAGGTGGACGTCTCCAGCAACCCGTGGACCATCGACGTGCGGGTGGACGGCGCAGCGCTCACGCAGCTGACGCGCGCCCTCGCGGCCTCCACGCTCAGCTCCCTCTACGCCGGCAACAACAAGCGCGCGGTGGCGACCTTCGACTACCGCGTGGAGGACCTGCTCGTCAGCGTGACATCGGGCGACTACCCGCTGGCCGGCGGCAAGGTCCTCTCCTACATCCCCAACGCCGACGGCTCGCACAACGTCGCCGGGGCCAACGACTTCGAGCGCACGCTGACCGGCACGGACATCACCAACGCCATCACCGACGCGTACCTGCTCATCGACGACCGACCGCTGGAGGGGAGCGTCGGTGACTTCATCAACCTCATCGCGCCACCCAACGTTACTGACTACGTGGAGTGCCTGTTCGAGGACAGCGCCGAGGCCACCGCGCCGCGCGCCGTGGAGGCGATCATCGTCTGTCACGCGCTCAGCGCCGTGGCCAACAACCTCCGCCTGGCGCTGCGGGACACCAACGGCGGCACGCAGGCGGACATCCGCAACGCCACGGTCGGGCAGACGGCGCTCAAGTACGAGCGGGCGATGTTCGCGACCATCCCCGGCGGTGGCGCGTGGACGCAGGCGGCCTTCGACGCCCTGGCGGTGCGTTGCTACTCGTCCGACGCCAACCCAGACCCCTACTTTGACTGCATCATGCTGGAGGCCGAGTACTTCGAGGCGACGAGCACCCCGCAGGAGCTGACCACCACCGGCACTGGTGTCGCCAACCTCGTGCGCTCGGCCGGCAAGCTGCTCACGGCCACCAGCGCCGGTGTCGCCAACCTCGTGCGCTCGGCCGGCAAGCTCCTCGCCGTGACCGCCACGGGGACGGGAAGCGTCCCGCGCTTGGTCGAGAAGCTACTGGACGCCACGGGCACCGGGGTGGCAGACCTCCTGCGGAGCACCGGCAAGCCGCTGGCCACGGCCACGGCCACGGGCACCGCCGTCCTCGCCACGGCCAGGCAGTACCTCAGCACGCTGCTCGCGACGGCCACCGGCACGGCCAGCCGCGCGCTGCAGATGGGCAAGCCGCTCGTGGGCGCCGGCACGGGCGCGGCCAGCGCCCTCAAGGACGTGGCACACGCCCTGCCGACGGTCACCAACAGCGGCGTGGCCTCGCTGACACGCTCGGTGGGCAAGGGCCTGGCTGCGGTGGCAGCCGGCGCGGGTGCACTGGCCCGTGCCACCGACAAGGCGGCGAGCGTGACCGCGGTTGGCACCGCCCTGCTGAGCAGGCAGGTGGCCCTGTTGTTCACCGCCACCGCGGCCGGCGTCGCGACCACCACGCGCACCACCAACAAGCTGTTCGACCAGGCGACCGCCACCGGGCTGGCGGCGCTGGCGGCGGCCCGGCAGTACGTCGCGACCCTCCTCGCTACCGTGGTCGGCACCGCCACGCTCGCGCGGCAGATCGACAAGGCCCTGTCGGCAACGGCGGCGGGGACGGCAACGCTGGCGCAGCAAATCGGCAAGGCCCTGGCAGTCACGGCAGCCGGTGCCGCCACGCTCGTACGGCAGGCTGGCGTGGTCCTCGCCGCCGTCGGTGCCGGCACGGGCACCCTAGCCCGGTCCACGGCCCGCGCGTTAGACGCGACGGCCACGGGCACAGCGGCCAAGCTGCTGGCCGTGGGCAAGGCCCTCGTGGCCACGGCAACGGGCAGTGCGACGAGGGCCAGCAGCGTGGACAAGCTGCTCACGGCCACCGGTGCCGGCACGGCGTCACTGGTGCGGCAGGTCCTGCGCGGGCTCACGGTGACCGCCAGCGCGGCGGTGTCACTGGTGCGTGGTGCCGGCAAGGAGCTCAGCGCGGCCAGTGCCTCGGTTGTCTCCCTCGTGGCCCAGTACGTGCCCGCGGCTGGGAATACCTTCCCAGCGTTGCTCACCGTGACCGCCACGGCCACGGCCACCATCACGCGTGGTATCGGCAAGACATGGGCCGTGACCGCGACCGGTGCTGACGTGGCTACACGGTCGGTGGTGAAGGCGGTGACCGCCACAGCAGCGGGCGTCGGAGCACTGGTCGCAGCCCGCAACTTTGTCGTTCAGTTGGCGGCTACAGCGACCGGCACCGCGGCGCTGGTCAAGCTGGTGGGCAAGCGCCTGGTAGCCACCGTAGCGGGGCTGGCAAGCTTGGCGTGGCGTCACCCGCACGCGGTCACCGTGCTTGCTGCATCCAACGACCCCTCGGTCGAGCTGGCCGCGTCCAGCTCCCCGACAACCACCGTGCTTGCTGCATCCAACGACCCCTCGGTCGAGCTGGCCGGGCAGTGGGGTTAAGATAGGGGAGGAGAGAGGGCCATGGCACGTGTAAGCAACATCCCAGACAACCAGTGGTTCGTGGGGCAAGACACGGACATCCCCTTCAGCGTGACCGACGCCGCAGGTGCACCACAGAACATGACGGGTTGGGCCCTGGAGTTCATCCTCCGCGCGCTGGATGACGGCGAGCAGGTCCTCAAGAAGACGACCGCGCTCGGCCAGGTCGTCATCGGCAACGGCGCTGGCACCAACGACCGTGCCACGGTGGCCATCACGCGCGCCGACACCCTCAACGTTGTCCCAGGCGTCTACGCCTACGCGCTCTGGCGCACATCCACCAACAGCAACACGGTCCTCGCCGTGGGAACCGCTGTGTTGGCGGCGGTCCCAGCGCAGTAGTCTGGCTTCCTCAAGCCCTAAGATCTTACACTGATTTCCAGGCAATATTCTGGGGACCAGCCTGTTGTTGCTTAAGTGGCGTGCGTGGGCTGCGTGAGAAATGCTGATAGGATCTTGGCATGTTGATCGTGTGTTCAAAGTGTGTGTACCTGGTCGACCACGTGGACCCGTGGAGTGACGCGCAGGCCAAGGTCGTGCTGACCGAGGACTGTGCTTGTCACGACCACGGGTGCGCGTACCCGTGTGCGACCCTGCAGCGGGGTGGCAAGCTGGTGCAGGTGCGACGCCCGTGACGTCCCGCCTGGACGAGTTGGGCGGCGAGCTCCTTGGGCAGTTGGCTGGCTGTGTGACCGGGGACGAGCTGACGGCGTGGGTCGAGCGTGCTCGCGTGGCACAACCGCGTGGTCTCGCGCAGCTGCGACAGCTCTTCTGCGATGACTGCGTGCTGGCGTACGAGCTGGAGCAGCGTGCGCTCGGCCGGTGCGCCAAGCCGCTTGACGGTTGGTCGTCGGCTGTGCCGGGTATTTACAAACTGCCGGAGGTGTGATAAGCTAGACCTGGGTTAACTTGGTTTCGGAGGATCATCCAATGGACGCTTGGCAACTTACCGACCTGGCTGTCGGGGCACACGTGGGTCACCCGCGGCGTGGCAAGCGTGAGCAGGCCTTCCGCGCTGTGGCGAGTGCGGTCGGGCACGGCGTGGTGAGCATCGCCCCAGAGGTGCGTGACGGCTGGCGGTTCACGGGACGTTGCGTGCGCTGCAAGGCCTGGCTCAGGTTCAACGCTCGCTCGCGGCTTCTGGAGGGTGGGGGCAAGGTCTGTGGAGGCTAGCGCGCTGCGCGCTGGTGCGGTGTACGAGCTACTGCGCGAGGTTGGCCTGGAGGCGAGCCTCGCTGATGGTGGGCGGGCGGTCAGCATCGCGGGGCGCGGCGAGCGGGCGTGGGAGCTGCGGTGTGGGTTGGTGGCGGGTTGGGCGCTGACCGAGGGAGACGCCACGGTGTCGTTGGATGTGGCTGCGGACGCCAACCCACGGTTGGTGGCCTACCGTGTGCTCGGGGCGCTGGCGCGGCGCATGGCCACGGGCTTCCCAGAGCTGGTGGGGCGCGGGGTGGCCCAGCGGCGCGCGTTGGGTGAGCGGCTCGCTGGGTAAATTCCCAAAAAAGTTTACAAATACCCTATTTACACTTGTCCTGGTAGGGGATACCATGGACGTGTGGAGGTTTTCCAATGGCAGGCTTCAACGTCATGACCGCCCGATTCAATGTCAGCGTTCCCGCCGAGGTCGATGTGTGGGACTTGGAGGACCATCCAATGATCAGCCAACACTGTGAGCAGTGCGGTACTCCCACGGCGGGCACCATGCGCTTCTGCAGCGTGCGGTGTCACCACGAGTACATCGACCAGGCCACCCCGCGGTTCACGTGCGGCGACTGTGGCAACATCGGGGTGCTGCGTGAGCGGTGCAGCACCTGCAAGCGACGGGGGTGGGTCAGGTGAGCCGCGAGGACACCCACAGGCCGGGTAGCCCGACCTTTGACTCGGGGGACTACAGCTACATGGCAGGTGCCCGACCCCACGTTGGAACAGCGCGGTGTGGTGCAGGGAGACCGGGTGCGGTTTACGGCAAGTGTTGAGCGGTCCACGCGGGACGAGTGCTTTGGGGTCTTCAAGCGGCCAAGGCGGGCTGGGCTCTTGTCGTCGGTTGGTTAGATAGGGAGGAGAGGGATTGTGGTAAACAACAGGCGGGTCGCGCGCACGGTGGCGCTCGAGGAGGCCATCAAGCTGCGCGCCAAGGACGGAGTGACGCCGCGCGGGGCATTCACGCGGCTCGCGGTCGAGCACGGGTGCACGCGCGCGTGGGTGCAGCAGGTGGCGCGCCGCGTGGGCGTTCACGGCACGCGCCGGAAGTCGCCCCCCGAGGCGGGCGCGGCAGTGGTGATGGGGGTGGTGTCGGGCCGGATTACCGACGCTCGGCCCAACGTGCAGGTCATCGACCGCGTGTAGGATACTGGCAAGAGCGAGATTTGTGTAGGGAGGACCTGTCAACATGCGGGTCATTGATTACCAAGGCGCCTCCGGCACGGTGCTACAGGACGCCGTGGGGTACCTCGCCGACAAGCGCCGCGCGCTGTATGCCGCGCCCCTCAGCAACCTGCGGGTGGACCCCGACAGTGGGCACCTGCTCAACAAGGACCTGGGGTTGGACCTGCCGCTGACAAAGTTCAGTGCACGGCGGCTCGCCACCTACGTACACGTGCCCACGGCGTGGGCGTTGCGGCAGCCAACCGACGTGGTGGCCGGCGCCATGAACTACTTCCTCGAGCGGGGTGGCGGCAACCTGCAGGTGGTGACCGAGAATGACCGGTGCGTGGTTGGGTTCCTGCCTGAGGGACACGTGCCGGTGGCGGGGCGTGTGGTCGTGGAGCGGTTGGGGGAGGAGCGTGACGGGTTCACGCCGGTGCACTGGACGCACGACGAGTTTGGCCTGACGGTGCGAAGTGTCACCGATAGGCTGACGGTGGAGCCCAAGCTGGGCGACACGGTGCAGCTTGGGGTGGATCTCATGCTGCGCGATGACCGCGACGGGCTGGGCGTGCGTGGGGTTGCATACCGGTTGGTGTGCATGAACGGCGCGATCGCTGAGGAGGCCAGCGCGGTGCGGCGCATGCTGCGCCGCGAGGGTTGGCGTGACCCGGCCATCCGCACCGACCTCGCGATCGACTCGTTTAACGAGGTGAGCGCTGAGCTGGTGGGCACGTGGAGCGCCCTGCAGCAGGCCGCACGTCACCAGCTGAGTTTGGCAGATGACGACGACACCGAGCGGGTGCGCGTGCTGTCACGGCCGTTGCGCGTGTTGGGCCTCCCGGGGCGGTTCACCGAGTCGGTCTCAGACGCACTGCGTGGGGAGGACCAGTCCCTGTTTGGCGTGTACAACGCCGTGACCAGGCTGGGCCGTGACGCCGTGACGCGGCAGACACGGGAGCTCTTTGAGCGGGCCGGGTACCGCGTGGCGAGCCGTCTTGACAGGGTCGTTGAGTCACTGGAGGTGCCGGCGTGACCGCGGTGGTGGAGCGCCGGGGCGTCGGGCCCAAGCTGACGGCCAAGCTTGAGCAGCTGACGGCTGAGCTCGCCGAGGCAGAGCGGGTGGCCAAGGCCGCCGAGGCGCGCGTGGACGAGATCAAGGTGGCCATCAGGGAGATCGTGGACGGCTATGACCTGCCGGTGCAAGAGGGGCAGTCGCAGTACCTGAACGTGCCAGCCCAGCAGAGGACGCTGCGCGTGACCCGGACGGCGCCCGCGCCGACGCTCAACCCGGAGCGGTTCCTCGCCGAGGTGGGGCGTGACGTGTTCCTCGATGTGGTCACCGTGAAGAAGGTCGAGTTGGACGTCCCACGGTGGCAGGTCGCCGTGGCGCAGGAGCGGGCGACCAATGAGCAGTTGGCCCGCGCACTGGACCAGCTGCATGGCTCGGTGACGATCGCACTGGGAAAGCTGCGCCGGTGACCGAGCACGTGGTCCTGCACGTGGACGGGGGCGCGCGGCCCAACCCTGGGCATGGCGCGCTCGCCGTTGCCGCCTACCAGGGTGGGCGGCTCGTGCACGTGGCCGGGCAGTACCTGGGCGAGGACGTGTCGAGCAACATGGCCGAGCACCTGGCGTTGTTGGCGGCGCTGCGGACCGCACGGCACCTGCGTGATGCTAGGTGTCCAAGCGTGCACATCTGCAGCGACAGCGCGCTGACCATCAAGCACCTGCACGGGTACCCGGTGCAGGGACGGCGCCTACGACCGGTGGTGGACCAGTTGCTGGCTACCTATGACGAGCTGCAGAGCGCGGGTTATGCGGTCACGGTCGAGTGGGTCCCACGTGAGCTCGTGCGTGAGGCAAACCGCGAGATCGACCGCCAGCTTGCCGGGCGCCCGCGGTTGCCAATGCGCGTGACGGGCCGGCACCGGGTGTTCCGCGACGTGGCCAACATGTTGGACGAGCTTGGGCTCGACTGGTCGGCCGATGGCATTGATTTCATCACTCTGAAGGATGGGCGTGCACTGGCGCTGCTGCCCTACTACCAGCAGGTGGACGGGCTGGCCCAACCTACCATCGATGAGGGCAGTTGGGAGGCCATCAGCGCTCTGGAGCACGATGAGGTCTGGGTCGTGTGGAGGCCATATGGCGCGCGGGTCGTGCCATTGCAGGCAGCGCAGCTTGACAAGCGCCTGCTTGGGTCGATGACAGTGCGCGACCAGGCCGACGGCGGGGTGGAGCCACTTCTCAGCCCACGTGGTGCCCTCTACACGGGGGACGCCATCGGGGTGGTAGGATACAACGGGCGAGCCATCAGGCCCCTGTGCGGGGCAACGTGGCGTCCCATGCGCGAGGTGCTTGGTTGACCGACGAGCTGCCGCGGTATAGGCCGCCCGCGGCTATGCCCAAGAACGCGATGGCCCAGCCGCTCGACACCACGGCTGCGGTGCTGTGGGCCGCCCTGCGCGACGATGGGTGCACGCGGTGTGGGCTGCACGAGTGGGCGGCGTCGGTGTGCCTCATGGGCGACGGTGTGGTCCCAGCGGACGGCATGCTGGTGGGAAGCTGCCCCAGTGCACTGGACGACGCCACGGGCCGCGTCGGGGTGGGGCCGTCCAGCCAGTACCTGCAGCGCGTGTGCAAGGACCTGGACCTCGACTACCGCGGCCTGTACAGCACGGTGGCGGTGAAGTGCCGGCCACCCGCACAGAACAAGGACGACGCACTTGACAAGGCCGTACGGGTGTGTGCGCCAGAGTACCTGGCGCGCGAGATCGCACGTGTACGTCCACGCGTGATCTTGGCGATGGGTAACCCGGCGTACCGGTATCTGGCACATACGCGTTCGGGGGTCACGTCGGCGCGCGGCAAGGCGTTTTGGTCCGACGAGCACGGGTGCTGGGTGGTGCCGACCGTGCACCCAGACTATGTCCTGACCAACCCAAACTACCACGTGTTGTTTGCGTCCGACGTGGGCAAGTTCAAGCGGCTACTCCACGGGCAGCCCGACTCCCCACCCGTTGAGGTGGTTGAGGTGCTGACGCCCGACGACCTCCGCGCCGCCGTGGCCGAGCTGGCAGCCACCGATGGTGTGCTGACGTTTGACACCGAGACGCGTGGCTTCCTGGACTATGCGTCGGGCTACTCACGGGTGTGGATGGTCGCGTTGACCAAGGGCGTGCGTGGTCCGCGGGGCATGCGCGTGTTTGCGATCCCGCTTGAGCACCCGGACGTTAACTGGGGTGGTGAGCTGCTGTGGGCCGTGGCCACGGTGGTGCACGTGTTGGCTGGCGCGCGGCTCAACGGGCACAACGTCAAGTTTGACATGCGGGCCGTGTGGTTCTTGGCGCGGCGATATGGGTTGACCGCGCGGTTTCACGCCGCGTTTGACACCATGGTCGCGGGGCACCTGCTCAACGAGGAGATCCCCAAGAGCCTTGAGACACAGGCGGGCCTCGAGCTGGGGGTCGAGAATTGGGGCAAGGGCAAGATGAACTTTGGCGTTCGGCCGGACATGAAGGGCCTGACGCCGCTGCACGTGCTTGAGGCCGTGTTGGAGATCGCGGCGGCAGCGCGTGAGCAGCTACAGGTGAGCGACGAGGGGATGCTGTACTACTGCGCGCGCGACACGGCGTATGCACACATGCTGTACGAGATCCAACGGCGGCGGTTGCGCGAGCAGCAGGGTACCGCGCGGTTGTTTGCGTGGCTCGTGCTGCCTGGGCTGGATGCGTACACGCAGATCGAGACAACGGGCGTGTGGGTCGATGTCGCCAGGATCCGCGAGCGGCAGGCCGAGCGACAGGCCGCGGTGGCTGACCTGACGGCGCGCATCATGGAGTTTGTCCCGGTGGACTTTCGTGCCACGGCCAGCCTCACTAACGAGCACTTCCTGCGCCGCTGGCTGTTTGGCGCACCGCCCGATGGGTTGGGTCTTGAGCCGGTTAGTTACACCGAGAAGCGCCAAGAGCCACAGGTCAACGACGCCGTGTTGCAGGTGTTGCAGCACCCGGCGATGGACCTCCTGCGCGAGCTGCGGGGCTACGTCAAGGACCTGCAGTTCTTTGAGCAGTGGCTGGAGTGGGTTGACGAGGACGGGCGCTTGCACCCGCGGTACAACCTGACCGGCACGGTGACGGGCCGGCGGTCCAACGACCGGCCCAATCTGCAGCAGGTCCCGCGTGACCCCTACATGCGCGCGTGCGTGGGGGCGCCATCTGGCTGGTTGTTTTTGGAGGTGGACTACTCGCAGATCGAGGTGCGTTTGGCGGCGTGGATCGCAGATGAGCCGGGGTTGCTACGCATCTTCGCCGAGGGCCGTGACGTCTACGAGGAGGTCGCGCGCCTCGTGCTGGGCATCGAGGGTGCTGTGTCCAAGGAGCAGCGGCGGCGGGCCAAGGCGGTCGTGCTGGGGTTCCTGTATGGGATGGGCGCGCGTGCATTCAAGGACTACGCGTTCGAACAGTACCAGGTGGAGTTTACCGACGAGGAGGCTGTCAACTTCCGCGAGGAGTTCTTCAGGCAATTTGCGGGTTTGCTGACGTGGCACAACGACCAACGGGCGCTGGTCAAGCGGCAGCTCGAGGTACCGTCGCCGGTGGGCCGCGTGCGGCACTTGATGCGGGTGCTCTCGTTTGACGCGTATGAGCGGGGCAAGGCCGAGCGCCAGGCGATCAACGCGCCCGTGCAGGGAACCGGTGGGGACCTGGCACTCGCCTCGGCGTTAGCGTTGGTTGACGAGCTACCGGTAGATGAGGCTATGCTTGTGGGCGACATCCACGATGCGCTGCTGTTTCAGCTACGCAAGGACAGGTGGCGGCACTGGGCGCGGCGGATCTTGACGGTCATGGAGGCGCCTCCCCCACTGGCGCGTTTTGGGCTCAACATCCCCGTGCGGCTGCAGGCCGAGGGAAAGATCGGACAATACTGGTCACAGGGAGCCGAGTTTACCCTGGAGACACTTGATAGCGTGGAGCCCGTGACATCGTGATACACCTGACGTCATGGGACAACCCAACCGTCGTGTGCTCCGCTACGGGCGGTTGAAGGGGGAAGGGTGGCCAAGGACAAGAGTCCCGACCAAGCGGTCACGGCCTCGATCTACGATGAGCTACAGGCCCGGGGGCTTACGTTGCTGGCGTATGGCCTGGTGCGCGGTCGTGTCAAGCAGCTGCTGCAGGACATGGGTGACCCCGCACAAGTAGAGCTGTTGGCGCTCTGGTTGGCCCAGCGTGACGGCGAGCAGTTCGGCGTGACATACAGCCTTAACCCGCGGTCATTGGACCTCGCGCGGGTGGCGCTCGACGTGCCTGATGGCGCGTGGCGGTGGGCCCTCTGGCTGTGGAAACTCCCGCCGGGGCGGTATCGGGACAGCGTGGACTATTGGTTGGGTCGTTGGCGGGACGGCCTGGACGTGTATGATGACCGCATGGTCACGGAGGCACAGGAGATGTTGCAGCGGTTGCGTGATGCCGAGGCGCCCATGGAGAGTATCACATGGTGATGACGTTGAGCCCGCAGCAGCTTGAGTTGGCGTTTATCTCAGCACACCTTGACCCTGAGCGGGTGCAGCTGGCCCTGGCACGGGGTGTGCGTGAGGATGCATTCCAGGTCGAGCAGTACGCGCGGGCGTGGGAGCTCGTGACGCAGCGGTTGACGCAGGGAAAGCGGGTCTCTGCTGGCGACATCAAGGCCGCGTTTGACGTGGACGTGCTGCCAGACGTAACAGATCCCGACCTGTTCTTGGACGAGCTGTTGCGGCGCACGCACGCGCGGCGCGCGCGTATGGCCATCCTCGAGCACGCGGACCTCCTGCAGCGCGACCCACAGGCGGCGGTCGCGCAGCTCATCGCGCGGCTCAGTGCTGTGAGTGAGGTGGCCATGGCGCACACGCGTGACGTGAGCACGGCCTATGCAGAGCGCTTGACGCGCTTGCGCGACCGGCAGGCACAGGTGGCACGCGGCGAGCAGGTTGGGCTGCCGACGGGGCTGCCGTTCATGGACGAGGTCGGTGACCGCTTCAGGCCCGGTGACCTGGTGGGCATCTTGGGCATGCCCAACGTTGGCAAGTCGTGGCTGCTGGAGTATTTCTGTGCCTACGCGAACTGGTTTGGTGGGGCGAGCGTACTGTTTCTCTCGCCGGAGAGCACGATCGAGGACATCGAGGACCGGCTTGACCCGATCTACGCGCGGTTTATGGGCTTGGTGTTGAGCAACACGCAGCTGCGCAATGGGACCTTTGATGTCGAGGCAGTCGAGAGCTACCTGGAGCAGCGCGCGCTGGTCGCCCTGCCCAAGTTCATCATACGCGACGCGGGCGAGCGTGGCGTGTTCACGCTGACTGACATCGTGGCACAGGTACGTGAGCACCGACCGGCCCTCCTGGCCATCGATGGGTTTCACCTGGTGGAGCTGGAGCGTGGGGCCAAGTCGTGGGAGGCTATGCAGGTGGCTGCGCGGACCCTCAAGGGGCTGGGGCAGGAGTTGGGCATGGTGGTGCTTGCGGGGTCACAGATGCAGCGCTCCGTCGTGCAGGCCAACGATGACCCGCCTGGGCTGGGCTTCTCGGCGTATGGCATGGCGCTCGAGGAGACGGCCAACCGCATCATCCAGCTTGCTGAGCGGCGTGGCCAGCCCTGTCAGCGTGTGCTCAAGATGCCCAAGGTCCGTGACGGGCAGCGCACGCTGGTCAGGCGCTACCTGCGGTTTGACGTCGACAGTGGCAGCATCGGCGAGCTGGTCGCGTTACCTGACGCCACGACCGGGGAGGTGGACTTCACGTGATGCCGTTTGCTGAGCTTCCAGTTGGTCCGTTCAGCACCGTGGTTGCCGACCCTCCGTGGCCGTTTGCGGACGCCCTGCCAGGCCCCAAGCGTGGGGCCCACAAGCACTACCAGCTACTGACGCTGGGGGAGATCGCGGCCCTGCCGGTGCGTGACGTGGTGACCGAGCGGGCGCACCTGTACCTGTGGGCGCCCAATGCTTTCACCGAGGAGGCGTACGCTGTGGCGCGGGCGTGGGGTTTTCAGCCCAAGACGCTGCTGACCTGGGTCAAGGTCGCGCGAAGCGGGCGCGTGCGGATCGGCATGGGGCATTACTTTCGGAATGCCACCGAGCACGTGCTGTTTGCCACGCGCGGCAACATGCGCACGCTACGCCGCGATGTACCTACGGTCTTCCTCGCGGAGCGTGGCACGCACTCGACCAAGCCGGGTGAGTTCTACGAGCTCGTACGGCGGTCCTCGCCGGGGCCTCGGCTCGAGCTGTTCTCGCGGCAGCAGCGGGACGGCTTCACCGTGTGGGGCGATGAGGTGTGAGGTACTCTGCGGCAATCGTGGCGCGGGTGCTTGCTGAGCTCGATCTCCAGGTACAGCGCCAGAGCAAGGGCTGGGGGCTGCTGCTGTGCCCGTTGCATGACAACCGAGCCACGCCGGCCCTCACGGTGCACCTCGAGGAGGGCATGTGGCGGTGCTACGCGGGCTGTGGGCAGGGCGGGGACATCGCGCATCTCCTGGCGCTGGTGCGTGGGCAGGACCCGGCTGACGTACGGCGCGAGCTTCTGCACGGGATGGCCGCGGACCCACTGGCGTTGGAGCGTCTCCTAGCTGAGTCGGAGGAGGGGGTGCCGGAGGCACGCTGGCAGGAGGCGCTTTTCTATGAGCGGGGACGAACGTCCCAGTACATGCTGCGGCGTGGCTTTACGCTTGCTACCCTCGCGCGGTGGGAGGTTGGCTGGGACCCCGAGACACAGAGCGACGTGGTCCCGGTGCGCGCCGGTGGGGTGTTGGTGGGTCTCATCCGCCGGCCGCACTCTGGGCAGCCGGCTAAGTACATGACTTCTGTTGGCCTCGACAAGTCGAGGTGCCTCGTGGGGCTCGACCTGGTGCCGGCAGACGTGCGCACCGTGACGGTGGTTGAGGGCCCCTTGGACGCGATCTGGCTGGACCAGCATGGCATCGCTGCCGTGGCCCTCATGGGGGCGGTGGTCTCAGACGCACAGGCTGACACGCTGACGCGGCGGTTTACGCACCTCGTGACCGCGCTGGACGCTGACCGCGCGGGGCGTGAGGGCACGCGGCAGTTCCACCAGCACCGGTGGCTGCAACGGCTGGTGCTTGCGAGTATCGAGCTCCCGCTGGGCCGGAAGGATGTCGGTGAGTGCACGGCGGACGAGCTGCACGCGGCGTTTGCGCCCGTGCGGCATTGGGGGGTTTACAGTTTGGCGGGTGGCGGTTACCATGGCGGGAGCCCAGAGCAGGATGAAAGGAAGACCAGTGACAGTTGATGCGTACGTGGGCCTGACGCCCTATGATGACCTCGAGCGGCAGTACACGCCCTTGATCGCCAAGCTGGCCAGGCACGCCAACATCCCCGGCCTGCTCTTTGAGGACGTGCAGCAGGAGTTGCGCGTGGTCCTCTGGCGCGCGCAACAGCGCTACGTCCCTGGCACCATCTCGAGGACCAATGGGCGGACCAGTGGGTTCACCAACTACCTCATCACGGGCTGTCACAACCGGCTCGGGTACCTCAAGGCGCGGTCGGAGAAATTCTACAACCCCGTGAGCGCACTTGAGTGCATGGCGTGCGGTGAGCGGACCGAGCCTCGGCCGCGTGCTCGGTGTGTGTGCGGAGGCAGGCGGTGGCGCAACGTGCGCAACGACCCGCACTTCTTCCTGGGCTCGCTTGACGTTGAGCTGACGGTTGAGCCGTCATATGGCGAGACATTTGGTGGGCTGGACGAGTACGAGCTGTTGGCCAGCTTGCCTGCTGAGGCCGCGGTGGTGGCCCGGCGTGCCCTCGCCGGCTTTCGGTTGTCGTTGACCGAGCGACGGGTGGTTCGACGAGCGATTTGCGTGTAGGATAGATCGACAAGCCAAGAAATTCCTTTGTGGGGGACTGTGCTCTGTGGGTGGATTTGGTCGTGGGTTGGACTACATGCGCGAGCAGGCTGCGCAGGCTGGACAGTGGGGCGGCGCCAAGAAGCTGTGGTTGACGAGCGGGGAGGTCGCCAAGCTCTGGTTCCTGGAGGAGCCGACAAACATGTTGGTGCCGCTGCTGCACGCGGTGCCCACGCCCAAGAAGGGCGGGGGCACGTGGAGCAAGGACGTGCTCTGCGAGCGTCGGTCGCTGCAGGACTCAGGCGAGCGGTGTCGGCTGTGCATGGCTGGGGCGACCGGCCCGTGGCCGCGCACGGTGACGCTCGTGTGGGTGCAGCAGGTCGTGCACCCCAGCCCGCCCACCAAGGGCGAGCCGTGGGCGCCCGTCACGCGGCCGGGCGTGGTTGACCCCGCGACGGGACGCCAGTTGACCTTCTACCGCGAGGAGGTGGGCGACACGCGGCTCTTCATCATGAAGGGCAAGATCGTGGACCAGGTGGCCGCGGAGTATGCGGGTGTCAAGGACGCATTCGCTGAGGAGGCCGCGGTGGGCGGCCAAACGCTGCTCAATCGCCCGTTCACGTTCACGCGGACCGGCAGTGGCGCACAGGTGCAGGAGATCCTGACGGCACTGGCGCCAGCGCCGCCCCCGGCCGCGGCGGTCGAGGCGCGGGCGCAGCTCGCTGGCATTGAGGAGTTGATCCTCGCCGAGTTTGGTGACGGCAAGCGACAACTGCGGCCCGCGGTGACGGGCAGCGCCGATGACTACCTGCCCGTGGGCGCCGCCGTTGGGCAGGCAGTGGCGCCGGCCCTCGGCGACGACGAACTCGTGAGCTTCTAGGCCGGTGGACGAGCAGCGGTTGCTGGTGTCGGTGGAGCTTGGGGCGACCATCCCCATCGGTGAGACGATGGGCTTTGTCAAACCAAGCCTGCGGATCTCCAACATCGACCCGGCAGGCGACGTGGCCGAGCAGGTGCGGCGGGGGCTGGCGGCTGCGACCGTGGCGTTTGCCGAGATTGACGGGAAGCTTGAGGAGGTCATAGCTGACCTCATCGCACCCAGCACGGGGCAGCCGAGCATCGGCACGCGGACCGAGGTGCTCGAGCGGGGCCTGGAGACCGTCCGGCGTAACATCAAGACGATCGCCGACAAGGTCAAGGAGCAGCAAGCGCTGCTCGCCGCGCGGGCGCAGGCGGTGGTGACGGAGGAGACCAGCGGTGGCCAAGCGGGCTTCTAGTGACGGTGGTCCTAAGCTGCTCACGCACGACGAGCTGCGGGCCATGCAGCGTGAGCTTGCCAAGGACCTCGGGGCCGACCTGGTGTGGGGCAACGACGTGGCACTCGAACTGCGCAAGCTTCCGCTGGGCCTCGCGACGTTTGACGCCGCGCTCGACGGTGGCTTTGCATTTGACCGCGTGACGGTGCTGGTGGGCGAGTTTAGCACGGGTAAGACGCTGCTGGCGATGTTGGCGCTGCGCGCCGCGCAGCAGCGTGGGCTCTCGGTGGCGTTCATCGACGTGGAGAAGACGTGGACTCCGCAGTGGGCGGCACAGCTGGGCATTGACCCCGAGAAGGTGCTGGTGCTGCGGCCGCGCACCGGCGAGGCCGCCTTTGGCGCGCTGATCGCGTTGGTGCGGCGGCAGGTCGGCGTGGTGGTCATGGACTCGCTGGCCGCACTGAGCGCTGAGGCCGAGCTGGCGCCTGACGAGGACGAGCTGTTTGAGAAGCAGTTCATCGGTGTGCAGGCGCGGCTGATCGGGCGGGGGCTGCGGCTGCTCGAGGCCGAGAACCGGGGAACGCTGGTCATCTGCATCAACCAGCTGCGCATGGCGGTGGGCGGCTACGGCAACCCGGAGACCATGCCGGGGGGCAAGGCTCCGAGCTTCTACGCGTGGCAGCTTGTGCGGGTGCGACGGGGCACATTCATCGAGGAGGGGACCGGGGACAACAAGCGGCGGCTGGGCTACCACCTGCGGATCCGGGTGGAGAAGAACAAGCAAGGCGCGCCATTCAAGGAGGCCTCGATCCCGTTCTACTACACCGGCGAGTTGGACGAGCTGGCGGGGTTGGTCGAGCTAGCGATCGAGCGTGGGGTCATCAGGGCCGAGCCACCCAACTACTACATCGGTGAGCGTAAGCTTTATGGGCGGCCCCGGCTGCTGGCCGCGGTCAAGGATGATGCGGCGCTGCGGGCCGAGGTCGAGCGCGGCGTCAGTGCCGTCGCCGAGGCAGACTTCTAGTGCCACGCTGGGACCGTGAGGCCGGGCCGACGGAGCTGACGGCGCCGCACCGCGTGCTGCACGACATCGTGCGCGAGGCGGGCTTTGAGGCCGAGGACGAGGTGGGTGTGGGACCGTACCGCGTGGACATCTACATACGTGAGCTACACGTGGCGGTGGAGTGTGATGGGCCGACGCACGGTGGGCGGCGGGCGCACGAGTATGACGCGTTGCGTGACGCGTGGCTGGCCAACCAGGCGGGCCTGCCGGTGCTGCGCGTGACCACCGATGAGTTGCGCACGGCGGTGCGACGGGCGGTCGTGCTAGCTAAGCTGTTGCTGTGGGCCGCCGCGTGGGGACCGAGCGCGCGCGCACGTTACGGGAGGGCGACGGCATGGATGGCGTAGACATGCTGCAGGACATGTTGGATCGACAGGCGGCGCTGCAGGCGCGGCTGCCACGCTTTGCTGACAGCGTGTCGCAGACCCAGCGACTGATCGACAACGCGGAGATGGCTGCGTGCGAGGCCGTGGAGTGGAAGAACGGCCTGCCGTGGAAGAAGCACAGGCAGGACTACGGGCGGGTGCTGACGTCACAGGAGCTGGAGCACGTGCTCGAGGAGATCGTGGACGTGCTGCACTTCGTGCTCAACGGGTTTCTCGTGGCGGGGGTCACGACCTCCGAGGAGGTCTACGCGCGGTTCCTGACCAAACACCAGGTCAACCACAAGAGGCAAAACGATGGGTACTAGGCAGGCCGTGGTCACCGGAGGTTCCTCGGGCATCGGGGCGGCCATCGCAGCGCGCCTCACGGCTGAGGGCATACAGGTGCACGACATGTCACGTCGCACCAGTCGGGTGGACGTGACATATCCCCGGGCCGTACGTGCGGTATACCAGGGCCTGGCAGAGCCGCCGGAATTCCTGGTGGCATGCGCGGGCATCATCGAGCCTACACCCTTTCCAGCCATGTCGGTCGACGCGTGGCGGCGCGTGCTCGACGTGAACCTCACGGGGACATTTATCGTGGCGCGCGAGCATGTTGGCCGGCTGATCGCGGCCGGGAGGCCGGGCAAGGTCATGCTCATGGGGTCACCGTCCGGTAGACGACCGAGCATGGACAACCTCGCGTACGGCGTGTCCAAGGCGGCTGTCCTCGCGCTTGGCGTGGGCCTGGCGCGTGGCCTTGAGGGGCACGGCATCAAGGTTTACATACTGTGCCCCAGCCACGTGGACACGCCCATGCTGCGGGCGCGTGGTTTCGACAACCTAGACTCACTAGCGTTGCTGCAGCCAGAGGACTTGGCCGCCGAGGCGGTGCGCCTGCTGCTGACTGACAACTGCTTGGACGGGCAGCCCATCTACGTGAGTCAAATGGTGTTGGCAAAGCAGCAGTGACGACCGCACTCTTCATCGACTGGGCGCGCATCAAGCTCTCTGTTGACGGGTCTGACTCGTACATCATGGGCGCGGTCGAGCTGGCCCGCAAGAGTGATGACCCCGTGTGGTATGCGGGCTGCTTTACGACACCGTATGCGCCACCGTCGTCCGAGCTGTTGTTTGCGCACTGGCCTAGGCGGGACGTGCTCAACCGTCCAGACGCGCTGCTGCAATGGGTGACGGCCAACTGGTCGGCGCTGCCCATCAGCGGGGCGCGGCTGACCAACGCGATGGGGCCCCGGAAGTTTGTGCAGACCCTCGTCGGCTATGCGCGGTGGATTGACGGCGGTGGCGTGCGTGGCCTCGACCGCGATGACTTTGACGGCGCGTTCACGGCGCTGTTGGCCAGCGTGCCAAACCACGGCCGGTACACGGGCTTGAAGTTGTATGAAACGCTGCGGCGCGTGGGGGTCGCTGCGCCGCCCGTGTCGGACATCAGGCCCCGGGGTGGGAGGACGCCACGGCGAACACTTGCCCACCTCTTCGGGCATGACCACCGTTCCGACACGGCGGCGTTGGTCGTGGAAGCGAATGCGCTTGCGGACGAGCTGCGCCAGCAGATCCCGACCACGTGGTTCAACGTGGAGATGCTCTTGTGCAACTTTCACCAGGCGCTGGCGGGCAAGTTCTACCCGGGGTACGCCCTGGACAAGGAGCTGTCGCGGATCGCGATCGTCGAGGCCGCCTTTCCTGGCGCGGCCAACGGAACACGCGGGGTCAGGCAGCGACTATACCGGTCGGAGACCCTCGGCGAGTTGGGCGGTTGGTCGGGGGTGCGAAAGGAGCTTGGCCGGGTCATGCCGCGCTATGGGTACATCTGGCATGACGCGCTCTTTGACTATGGGGCCACGGCAGACCTGTCCAGCCCCGTCGTACGCGTTGGCGACAAACCGGCATTGACTGCGTTGAGGGGGATTGGAGAGGAGTGACGACCATCAAGCTGGTGCAGGTGCATGACCGGTTGTTCATCCGCGGGGCCCTGTCGGACCACGTGCTGCCAGCTGACATGGAGGCGGTTGGCGTTGACAAGCTGTACTCGTTGTTGGCGCGGGGACAACCCAGCTTGCTGGGCTGGAAGGGGTATCGGCACGTTCCGATGGCAGATGGTCGGCAGATACCACAAGGGGTGCACGCCGTCGCAGGCATGGTCGTGAACGACATCTGGGCGGGTCATGCCGTGCTGGTGGCGTGCCTGCAGGGCCGAAACCGCTCTGGCTTGGTGGTGGCACTCGCACTGCGGTTGCTGTGTGGGATCTCTGGTGTACAGGCCGTGCAGGTACTGCGGGAGGCACGGCCAACGGCGCTCAGCAACGCGACGTTTGAGGCGTACGTGATGGGGTTGGGGGCACCGTGACTTTAGTTGAGGTGAATCTTGAACGGTACCATGGTTTTTGGGTTCGGCCGGTGGGACAGGGCGGCAGGGGAGACCGACTCATCATCAACGAGACCGACTACGCGGCGCTGTCAATCGGGCCCGACGACGTGGTGTTGGACGTCGGCGCCAACATTGGGACGTTTGCCAAGCGCGCCGCGCTGGCTGGGGCGCGCGTCATCAGCTACGAGCCAGACCCAGACAACTTTGAGCTACTGCAGCTGAACACGACGGGGCTAGATGTTGTCGCGCGCCGGGCCGCTGTCGTGGGTACTGGTGCGCAGTCTGAGGCGACCTTCTATCGGGCAAACCACCCAGACTGGCCCATGATGCACTCGACACAGGCGCGACGCGGCAGGACTGACACCATCACGGTGGCCGCCGCGTGCTTTGCAACAGTGGTGGCAGCCCTGCAGCCCACGGTCGTGAAGATCGACATCGAGGGTGGCGAGTACGAGCTCTTGGATGACCTCGTACCGTGGCCGTCATCTGTGCGCGAGCTTGCGGTGGAGTTTCACTACGGCCGCAAGCGGTGGCGCGAGCTCGCTGGGTGGGTGCTCGCGCAGTGGCACGCCCAAGGAGCGGTGTTTTTGCGTGAGCCGGTGCTTGGGAAGAGGTGGTCGGAGGTGGCGGTGATGACACGGGGAGGGACAACGTGATACTCAACCTGCGCGGTCCGTCTGGCTCGGGCAAGTCAACGGTGGGGCACGAGCTCATCGACATGTTTCCCGAGCACGAGGAGTTCTACGAGCCACTGTTGGCGGGCAGGAAGAAGTTGTCGAGCGTGCCGATCGCATACCGATTGCCCGGCGAGCTGTTCGTGCTCGGACGCTACCGAGCGCGCGGGGGTGGCTGTGACGGGCTCATGCCGCCGAGCAGTGTACTCGACATCGTGCGGCACTACTGGGCGCCGGGGCGGCACATCTTCTTTGAGTCACTGATCATCTCGAGCAGTCGGCAGCCATGGTTTGACTACGCAGCGGCTCTGTCGCGCGGGGAGTTCGTGTTTGGGTTCATGGACACGCCGTGGGAGTTGTGCGTCGAGCGGGTGCTGCAGCGCAACGGGGGGCGGCCGGTCAAGGGAGACCTAGTCCGGCTGCATCAGCGGAGCGTCATGAGCGTGCGGCGGAGGGCCCTTGAGCACGGGCTTGCCGTGGCGGACATCAGGCACGATGGCGACCCCACAGCACAGGTGCTGCGGCTCTTCTTGGGTGAGGGCTGGACGCCGCCCGAGGCTCAACAGCTCGACTCACGGCTGCAGGCAGCGCGGGTGGTCAACGCGGCGCGGCAGGTGGCGCCCAACAGCACGGCTGTGCGGCGGACACAGGCCGAGTTGGCTGGGGTGTCAGCGTGAGCAAACCGACGGCGGTGGGCATGCACATCTATTCAGGAGCTTGGACGCTGGGCTTCATGGAGCGGTTTGAGATCCTCGGGCAGTGGGAGGAGGGGCCGTGGGGCGCTGCAACGTTCCGACACAACCTGGGAGACCGGATCCCGCACGTGATCAAGCCGGCGACGGAGTGGCCGTTTGAGGACCTGCGCGGTCGCGAGGTCGACCTGGTATTTTCAAATCCGCCATGCGCCCCGTGGAGTACGGCCGGTGCACTGCTTGGGATGGCCGACCCACGCGTGCAGTTCTCGCGCAACGTGAGCTGGGCGGCGGCCAAGCTCGAGCCGACGTTCTTCATCATGGAGTCGGTCTGTCGCGCGTGGAGCCCGACGGGGGGCATGCCGCTGTACAAGCAGCTCGCGCTGGAGTGGGGCGCGCGGGGCTACGGGGTGACGGTCTACCTGACCAACGCGCTGCTGCACGGGGCACCGCAGAGCCGCGAGCGCTTTCACTTCATCGCGCACCGGTTTGCCCTCGACTTGAGCGTGCCGGCGCCCACGCCAGCAAGCGTGCGGACGGTGTGGGACGCGATCCACGACCTGGAGGCTTCGGCCGTGCCCACGCCCGAGGAGCCGACCATCTTAAACCACAACTACCCCGCGCCGCGCGAGCGCGAGCTCAACGTCATGCGGCACCTGCGGCCGGGCGAGGGGTGGGAGGTTGGCGCCAGGCGGGCGGCCGAGCTGGGGCTGGAGACCGTCAAGGCGCGGTTCATCAGCAGCCGGATGCGGTACCACGCACCGGCGGGGACGCTACTCGACATCAGCGCCATGACACATCCGACACGGGACAGGGTGCTGACGGTCCGCGAGGGCGCGCGGATCTGTGGGTACCCAGACTGGTACGAGTTTCCACGCAACACCAACCAGCTGCGTGGCTACCAGCTCACCGCGTCACAGCTCACGCAGGCGGTGTTGCCGGTGATGGGGCGGTCGCTGGGTCGCGTGTTTACGCGCGCGTTGGACGTGGCTGAACCGGTGCGGCCGTGTATGTCGGAGGAGGACGTCGTGGTGGTCGACCAGCGCCCGTTGGCAAAGCCGTGGTTTCCCAGCCGATTCGAGCGTACCGTGGCTAGTTGGGTAGGATAGAGAGTAGGGGGGACAACGTGGCGGGACCGTTCATCGTACTCGAGGGGCCCGATGGCAGTGGCAAGACAACGCTGGCCAACGCGTTGGTCACGCGTGGGCTCGCGTATGGGCACTGTGGCGCCCCGACGGAGCCCGCGCGGGAGTACTTCACGCGTGAGTTGCGGCGGCACGTGGGCCCGGCCGTGCTCGACCGACTGCACGTGGGCAGCTATGTCTATGGCCATGTCTTCCGCGGCCGTGACGACATGACCGACTTCGACCACTGGCTGTTCAACGGCGAGCTGCTGGCGGCCAACGCGCTGCTCGTGCACTGCACGCCGCCGGCTGAGGCGTCGTTGCGGGTCCTCGAGACGCGGCCGCCCAATGATGCTGACGCGCTCATCTACGAGGACGTGGCCAAGCAGGCCGCGGTGCGCCAGCGGTACCACGAGTACATCACCGGCCCCGCCAACGTGGTGCCCACGATCTCGTATGACTTCACCAAGCCCGATGACCTCGCCGCGACGGTACGCGCGTGCATGGCGTGGGTGCTGGCGGCGCGGTCCTCGTTCGTACGCGAGCGCGTGCCAGTGCTGGGAAATACAAGTGCCCCGACGGTGTTGCTCGTCGGCGACCAACCGGCGTCTCGCCCACGCGCGCAAGCCCATGCGCGTGTTCACACGTACTCACCCGCGCAGGCCCAGCAATTTTGTGAGCGGCTGGCGCGAAGGGCGTGGCCTACGCGGGCCTTGTTCAACTCGACCTCCGGGCTATACCTGTACGGGGCGATGACGGCCGTGGGGCTCTCGTTGCGGTCCACCTGCATCGTGAACTCGGTGGAACTTGATGGTCGGCGCCTTGACGAGCTGGTGGACGTGGAGCGTGCGCGCGTGGTGCCGCGCGTGGTGGCGCTTGGCCGCAACGCGGCCACTGAGCTGCGGCGCGTGGGTGTCACGCACGAGGTGGCACCGCACCCGCAGCACTGGCGGCGCTTTCACTACAAGGACGTGTGGACCTACGGGCGCATGCTGTTGGGCGAGCTGACGTGGACTGGCTGCGCGACAGACAGCCCGTGCCGGGGGAGGGTCGCGTGACTGGATTGGTGTATGACGCTGCCGACCTCGGCGCTGAGTACCCGGCGCTGCTTGAACTGGTCTTGGGCCGCGGCGACCGGGTGCGGCCGCGTGGGCTGCTCGTGGCCGAGGTGCGCCCGTTGGTGCTGTCGCTCGCGGACCCGACGCGCTGCCTCGTGCAGCGGCCGGGGATCAACCGGGCCCTCATGTGGATGGAGGTCGCGCAGCTGCTGGCCGGCGTGTACCGCGCTGACCTCTACCGGGCGGTTGCGCCACGGGCCGCGCAGCTGATGACCGAGTTTGGGGCATACGGGCCGCGCGTCAGCGCCCAGCTGCCACGCGTGGTGGAGGAGCTCAGCGGCGACGTGGACTCACGCCGCGCGGTGGTCTACGTGGGCGGTGGCGGCGACCTACAGGCCGTGCGGGATGACGGCATGACCGACATGCCGTGCACCATGAGCCTGCAGCTCTTCGTGCGTGATGGGCGCGTGGAGCTGCACGCGCACATGCGCAGCTGGGACCTCGTGTGGGGACTGGCCAACGACGTGCCGTGCTTCACGAGCGTGCAGGCCGCCGTGGCCAATGCCCTCGGCGTGCCACTGGGTCGGTACGTGCACGTGGCTGGAAGTGCCCACGTCTACGAGCGCCACTTCCAGCTGCAGGCGGTCAGCGCGCTGAACCAACCGCTGCAGTTCCCGGTTGCTAGAGGTGCCAACCACAACACGACCGCCGGCGCCCGGCTGGCGGCCACGCAAGAGGACGCAAACTTGGCGCTCAAGGCCTTTGGCGAGTACCTGCGCCTGGGCTCGCCGGTGACGTCCGTGCCGCCGCAGTGGCGGACAGCGTACGTGCTGTGGGCGCGTCGGGTGACCGGGTGACGGCGCGGCGCGGGTTGGCCAACTTCTTGCGGCAGGTGCAGGTTGACGATTGGGTAAGCCCCGCGGTGGATGCCGTTGAGGGCGAGGCCGAGCGGTGGGGACCGCCGCGGCTTACGATCCACCCGTCGGGCGCCGGGGGGTGTGCGCGTGACATCCAACTTGGGATGCTTGGCCACCGGACCGTGGTGCACCCGCAGAACCAGATGCGGATGGACAACGGGAGTGACGCGCACCGGCGGTGGGAGGCCCGCATGGCGCGGACCACGCTGTTGGCCGGGGCGCGGTTGCGGCTCGTGGAGCTGGTTGACGGGCAGGCCCTGCTCAACCCCACGGCCGACCAGCGCCCCGACCCAAGCGCTGAGTTTTGGAGTGGCGAGCTTGACCTGCTGCTCGAGCGTCGTCGGGAGCGGTTCGTGACCGAGGTCAAGACCATGAACGCGTTCAGGTGGCGGCGCGTGCCAGCTCAGGACGCCGACCACGAGCTGATGGCCCGGCGGTTGTTCGTGACAGAGCCAGGGTATGTGCGTCAGCTTGTCCAGTACGTCGTGAAGTTTGGGCAGCACACGCCGTTGGTCGGGGGCACGGGGATCTTCATCTTCGAGAACACCGACTCGCAGGAGTACAAGGTGCGGTTCATCAGGCCGAGCGACCAGCTGCGCCAGGCCGCGTTTGCGGAGTCCATCACGGCCAGGACCGCGTGTGTGGCGGGGATGCTGCTGGAGCCGCCATTTCGACGCGGCAGCCAGCAGTGTCGCACGTGTTATCGCGAGGCGCTTTGCTACGTTGCGCAGGACGGTGACCGGGACGTGCTGGACGTGATCGAGGCACGGCTGCAGGAGGCGAGTGGTGGCTGATGAATGGTCGGTCGAGCGCGCGGTGCAGGATACCGAGCGGTTCATGCGCGGGCTGGGCCTGCCGGAGATGCTGCGGCCTGAGGGGCTGGGCACGGAGTACGCGTTTCCTACCAACGTGCGGTTCTTGACCTCGTTGCAGTTGGGCGACCTGCAGCTGCGGCTGTGCGCGTGGTATACGTACCTGTTGGACGCCATCGGCCGCGAGGAGTCAGAGTCGGTGGCGCTGGATGCCGTGTTCGAGATCAAGCTTGGGGTAAAGACCCACCAACTGCGGGTGCGCTCGGACGAGGGACGGCCACCGGCGCAGGAGGTCTTTCGGGCACTCGCTGTCACGGAGGACGACGAGCTCAAGCGGCTCAAGCAAAACCTCATCGCGCGACAGATGCGCATCACGCGCCTGCAGGCACAGGCAAAGATCTACACGGAGCAGCTGAGCCGGCTCAGCCGCGAGCAGTCGCGGCGTGAGGGTGAGCAGCGGCTACCAGGCGTGGGGTAAAGGAGTTGGACAGTTGACGATGCGAAGTGCGGTCCCCGAGGCGGTGTGGGCAGATGCCGAGGTGGCATACCGTACGGCCACCCCTGGACAGGCCATGCGCGAGGCGGGTGCGGTGTTGGCCAAGCATGGTCACGTGCTGACGCCGGCCGGCGTGCAGGCGCACATGGAGCGGCGCGGCATCGCTGCGGCTGACGGTGGGACCGCCGTGTCGGGCAAGGACACGCCCGACCTCGAGCAGTGGCGCGGCGTGGCGGAGCGGCTCCTACGCGAGCGGGTGGCGTTGCCGGCCGTGCCCGCACAGGTGCTTGCCACGCGTCGCGAGGAGATGGGCTTTGACACGCCACAGGAGGGCGTGGCGCTGTTCTCGGACCTGCACTACTACAGCCGGATCGACCGGCGCGCGGCAAACGGGCTGGCCGAGTATAACATCGACATCGCCCGGGACCGGCTTGCGCGGTGGCGGAACGGCGTGCTGCGGTTTACCCAGATGTCGCAGCTGGTCGTGGAGGTCGACACGCTGCACCTCTTCGCCCTGGGCGACGACCTGGAGGGGCACGGGCACATGTTTGAGTCGCAGGCCCTGCAGATGAGCGAGTCCATCATGTTTCAGGTCCTGGGGTTCGTGGAGGACATGACGGAGGCCGTCCTGGGGCTGCTGGCGCGGTACAAGCACGTCAAGATCTACAAGGTGCCCGGCAACCACGGGCGGGTGGCGACGCGAGCACGCGGGGCGTACACCCCGGACAACTTTGAGACCATGGCCTGGCAGATCATCGGCGAGCGGCTGCGTGCCGCGACTGGTGGTGAGTGGCGCACGACGGAGAACGGCGTGCGGGTGCTCGAGGGTGGGCGCATCGACCTGTACGTGCACACCGGCTTCTTTGCGGCCGTGAGCGTCATGGGCAAGCTCGTGCTGGCGCGTCACGGGCACGGGTTGAAGGGGCTGCGGTCGACGTATACGGGCGCCGAGAACAGCAAGCACCGGATGAACGCCATCATCGGGCAGGTCATCAACTACTACTTCAAGGCGCACCTGCACCAGGCAGAGTCGAGTGAGGGCGAGCTCGAGGGCGAGATCATCCAGAACGGGTGCTTCGTGGGGCCGTCACTGCTCTCGTTGGAGATGGCGCAGGCGACGGCCAACCTGCCGTCGCAGGAGTTCATGCTCTTCCACCCGAAGTACGGCAAGACCCACCATTACAGGATCCACTTGGCGGCGGTGAACGAGGTGCGGAGGTTGGAGGTGATCGGGAGATGACGACGGGCTATACGGCCATACGGCCGCTGACATTGGAGCTGCAGGTGCAGGCCGCGGTGCGCGAGGACGCCGAGGACGCCGCGCAGGAGGTGGGCCTGTGGCTGGTGCAGCACGCTGACCAGGTCGCGCGCTTCATCGAGCACTCATCGCGCGTGGGGCACCCGGTCACGGTGAGGCTGCGGTGACACTGGTGCAGACCATCGGCATCGATGAGGTGGGGCGCGGCTGTTGGGCCGGGCCGCTGACCGTGGCCGCGCTCGCCACCCCGACCGACTACCCACCGTGGTGGGTCGAGCTTGACGACAGCAAGCGGCTTACACCGCGCAAGCGTGAGTGGCTCCACGCGCGCATGGTCGAGGCCGACATGCCGCTCGCCGTGGTGCACGTGATGCCGGGTCGCGTGGACGAGCTGGGGCTCTCGCTGGCGATGCACGAGGCCGTGCGGCGCGTGCTGGACGCGCTGCGGGCTGACTACGAGCTGACGGCAGTCACGGCGGTGGTGGTGGACGGGCTGCAGGACTTTGGTGTCGGGTTGGCCATGCCACGCGCGGACCAGCGGATCAAGGAGGTCTCTGGGGCCAGCATCGCGGCCAAGGTCGAGCGTGACCGCCTCATGGCACGGGTTGCTGTCACACACCCACAGTACGGGTTTGAGCGCAACGTTGGCTACGGCACCGCAGAGCATCGGCGGGCGCTCGAGACACACGGGCCGTGCATGTGGCACCGCCTCTCGGTGCGGCCGGTGGCAGAGGTGGTCAGCTGTGGCGCGGGCACCTAGGTGCGTGCACCACTGGGTCTTGGACGCGACATGCGCGCTGCCGATGACCGTTGAGGAGCGACGGCGCTGGCCGTACCGCATCAAGCGGCTTGGCCGGTGCAAGCTCTGCCAGGTCGAGCGCGTGCACTGGGAGCGTGTGATGGCCAACTGGAGGAGTCGTTAGTGCGTGAGTGTGTGACCTTCTTTGTGCCGGGGGTGCCGGTGTCACAGGGTAGCATGACCAGCTTCGTGGTGGGCAGGCGACAGGCCGACGGCTCTGTGCTCAACGCACGGGCGGTGACTACGGCCGCCAACAAGGGTAGACTTAACGAGTGGCGACGGACTGTCCAAGATGCCGCCGCGGTGGTGTTTACGGCCACCCCGAGCGAGGAGCCGGCTGCCGTGGGCTTGTGTTTCGTGATGCCACGTCCACGCACCGTCTCGCGCGCGTGGCCCGGCGTACGCCCGGACATCGATAAGCTTGCGCGGGCGGTGTTGGACGCTCTTACGGGCGTGGCGTACCGCGATGACGCGTGTGTGGTGATGTTGATGGCCAGCAAGGTCTATGGCGATGGCGATGCCTGTGGCGTGACGGTCGTGGTTGCTGACCCGACAGATGCGAGCATGGAGGGGCTGCGGTGACCTTGGATGTGATGGTGGACCTCGAGACGCTGGGGACCAGCGCGCGGACGGCAATCCTGGCGCTGGGCGCGTGCGCGTTTGACCCCCTCGGCGAGACGGTGGACCGTGGGCAGACGTTCTACCGCAACGTGGACGCGCAGTCGTGCTTGGACCTCGGGTTGACCGTGGACGGTGGCACGATCATGTGGTGGTTGGGGCAGTCAGCCGCGGCGCGCCGCGTGCTCTTTGACCCCAAGCCGGTGGGACTGCGGACCGTGCTTCTGGATTTTGACCGGTGGTACCGCCAGGTCACAGCGCGTGAGAGCTGCATCTGGAGCCACGGGTTGACGTTTGACGTCCCGATCCTGTCTGAATTGTACCGGACCGTTGGGCAGAGGACGCCATGGTTCTACAGCCGGGCGCACGACACGCGGACGCTCTTCGACTACTGTGGGTTCAAGCTGCCCAATGCCGACACGCGTGAGGGGGGGCACAACGCGCTCGAGGACACGATCCTGCAGGCCGCCGGGGTCCAGCATTGCACGCGGCGCCTGGCCATGGGGTTGGGCGTTGTGGACACCGACAGCCTTGCGCAGGTCCCCCCGGTCATCGTGCCCAGCGAGACCACTGACGAGACGGTGGACTGGTGACAGCTCGGGTGGGTCCTTGGATCCAAGCGTACGGTGGGCGACCGTTCTACCTGTTGGACCCGCGTCCCGAGGACGTGGACATCGGTGACATCGCGCACGCGCTCTCGTTGCTGTGTCGCTACACGGGGCATGTGCGTGAGTTCTACTCCGTGGCGCAGCACTGCGTGTATGTGTCCCACGAGTGTGACCCAAACCATGCGCTGGACGGGCTGTTGCACGACGCAGCCGAGGCCTACGTGGCTGACATGTCTACGCCGCTCAAGGAGGTCCTGCCAGAGTACCGGCGCATCGAGGCGCGCGTGCACGCCGCGATCGCCGAGCGGTTTGGCATCGCTAAGGTCCCGCCAGAGTGTGTCCGGCGGGCGGACCGCGCGGTGTTGTTTGCCGAGGTGCCGGTCCTCATGGAGCCGTCATGGCAGCCGTGGGCGTACACGGGCTTGGCAGCGCCGGGCCTTGTCGTGGAGCCGTGGTCCCCACGTGAGGCTAAGGCTCGGTTTATGGAGCGTTGGGCGCAGCTTGGTGGGGGGTAGGATACGATCGAGGCTGTGGATACCAACGTCCTAGCGCACGTGCTTCACGACTGGCTCAACAGCGACCAGTCACGCTCGATCGTCGCGCGCGCGGACGCGGCCATCGACCAAGCGATCCACGTCGTGCAGCACGAGGAGCCCACGCTGCACGAGCTGCTCAGTGGTGATGAAACGCTGGCCGAGGTTTTCGCGGCGACCATGGCCGCGATCCAGCACGAGATCGTGGATGACCGCGCGCTGGGGTACCCCCTCGCGGTCACCACGCAAACGATCTCGGTGCTGATCAGCCGGGCGTTCTTCCCGGTGGCCACGGCCGTGGTCACGCGGGAACGTCTGCGACAGCTGGAGGAGCGGCGGCCGTGAGCAGCTCGCTGGTGCCGGTTGACGTGCCCACGGCGGTTGAGCCCAGGAACCGTGGTGGGCGGCCGCGCAAGCGCGTCAAGTATGCCGACGTGTACAAGGCGACCTTGGCCGAGCTGCACGCGCTGCTCGCGCTGGTGCCAGACTCACTGCGCGAGCTCATCGTTGGGGTCTACGTCGTGGAGCAGACAGCACGCGGTGGGCGCCGCGTGTACCAGCAACCGCCAAGCACCGAGGCGATCAAGGTGTTGTTGGACCGTACCCTCGGCAAGGTGCCAGCTTTGGTAAGCGTGGCTGGCAAGATTGAGCACGAGCACACGGAGGTAGACTTGAGCGTGTTGACGCCAGTAGACCGGGTGCGGCTGTACGAGCTTGCGCTCGCGCGGGAGCGCGCGCGTCGCGATGCGGTAACGGTGATTCCTCTGGAGGTGCGCGATGACACAGGAAGACCCTAGCTGTGGTTGCCAGTTAGCTACGGCCCACGCGGCTGGTTGTCCGCTGTATCCCGGCCTACCCGTGTATCCCGCTCCCGGCCTGCCTGGCTGGGTCTGCCCCCGGTGTGGTGGGGTCTACTCGCCGTTCACGCCGCAGTGTTGGCGGTGCACACCACAGCAGTGGGTCATCACGTGCAAGGACACTGGCCATGCCGGTGGCACGGCGGCGGGGCGCGTCACGTGACGGCGTACCCATCTGAGGACCCCATCTTGGGGTTTGACGGTCCGCACAGCTTCTTGAGCAACTTCTGGCCGGTGGACATCGTGTATGAGGGCTTTACCTACCCGACCCTCGAGCACGCGTACCAGGCAGCCAAGACGTGGGACGGGCTGGCGCGGGCGCAGGTCAGGCGTGCTGGGTCACCTGCTGAGGCCAAGCGACTGGGTCACGCCGTGATGCTGCGCGATGACTGGGAGCAGGTCAAGGAGACCGTGATGTTGCAGTTGCTGCGACACAAGTTTCACGAGCAGGACCTTGGGCCCCAGTTGCTTGCGACGGTGGGGCGCGTGCTGTGGGAGGTCAACGACTGGGGGGACGTGTACTGGGGTGTCGTGCGGCGTGACAGCGGGCTGGTGGGCAAGAACCGGCTGGGCGCGCTGCTGATGAGCGTCCGCAGGGAGCTGCTGGTGGAGTGGGCCGCGCGGCCATGACGACCAGCGACCCGCACGTCACGCTCGTGTGTGGGCGGTGCCACGCTGTCTACATGCGGCACCGGTCCACGAGCAGGTCACGCAAGATGGCCTACTGCAGCGCGATGTGCGAGGTGGCTGCGGAGGGCATCACGATCGAGGACCTGCTGCGTGCACAGCGCGCGGGCCTGGGTGAGCGTGTGGCCGTTGACGTTGAGGTGGCTGTTGCATTGGGGGCGGTCACGCTGTTGGCCGAAGCGGTTCACTAGGGGGTTTACACTGGCGCGCGTTGTGTGATAGGATACTTGCGTTGCTGGTTCTGATAACGGTAGTCGACCAGGCTCTGAACCTGGGGGTCGTGGTTCGAGTCCACGGCTAGCAGCCAAAAGCGCGGGTTTGGTGTAACGGTAGCATCCCAGCTTCCAAACCTGTCGGTGGGGGTTCAAGTCCTCCAACCCGTGCCAAAAGTTGAGTGAAGGGGGTAGGATATTGCCAGCAAGTAACGCCAGTTGCAGGGCGCGGGACCTACCCCTGCCCTGCGTGCGCGGGGGCTGACCAGCCTCTACCGGATTGGGGACCGGTCTGTAGAACCGGCGCGTTTACGCAAGGGGGTTCGATTCCCTCGGTCAGCACCAATTGAGCGGTCTTGTGGGGGCCTGATGCAACGGCCGGTGGCAGGCGCCGGCCCCGAGGTAAGGGGTAGCCGTGGGACAGGACCCACGGAGCCAGACCAACCGGGTGGCGGTCGACTATGGAGCCGCCCAGTGTTTTCCCAGGTGGGCGACTGGTGCTAACGGGAGCATGGCTGCCCTGCAAGCAGAGGGTCGGGGTTCGATTCCCCGGTTGTCCACATCATTCTTGGAGGGGTAGCCCCGGCGCAGCCGGGCGGTGCCTTCGCCCGCGTCCGCCTAGTAGGGGCCCGCCCGTCGTGGGGTGGCCTGAGAACGGAGGAGTCCGCGACCGCGGGGGGTCGTGCCGGTCTACCGGCTGCGCTGGGGCGTGCCCTTCGATCGGCTTCATTGCGGAAGGTCGCATGCGGTGAGCTTATCCGTCCCGAAAACGGTGATGCCCGGTACTGCCGGGCGTGGGGGTTCGACTCCGTCACCTTCCGCCAGATGGCCGGGCAAGACACGACGCGCCGTAGCCAGTCGGCTCTCCCCTGTGGTCTGTCGGTGATGGGGGGACGCAAGCGATAGACCGTGCCCGGCCTACCAACAGCACGCTCCCCCGCCTAGCGGAGAGGTCCGCGGCCTTCTAAGCCGGTGGCAGCCAGTTCGAGTCTGGCCGGGGGAGCCAAGATTGAGGATGGTGGGGGCCTGTAGCGCTGGAGCGCAAATCCTAGGCACCGGGTCGGTTCAATTCCGGCTGCGGGCCCTGCCGTCGCTGACCATGCCCCTGTAGCTCAATTGGAAGAGCGCCTGCCTTCGAAGCAGGGGGTTCCGGGTTCGAGTCCCTGTGGGGGTACCAAGTACCGCTGTAGACCAACTGGCAGGAGTCACCGCGTTCAGACCGCGGGAGTGTGGGTTCGAATCCCACCGGCGGTACCAAGCGGAGGGTGAACCGGCGCGGGAGCCGGCCCCGCCTGCTAAGCGGTGGGGTCCCACGGGGCTGTGGGTCGGGTCCACCGCCCTCCGCCACGGAGAGCCGTCGTTCAGCGGTAGGATGGGCGTCTGATACGCGCCAGACCTGGGTTCGATTCCCAGCGGCTCGACCAAATGCTGCGGTAGCCCAATTGGTAGAGGTACCGGCGTCAAACCCCGGCCAGTGGGGGTTCGAGTCCCCCGCGCAGCACCAACATGCGCCCTTGTAGCTCAGCGGTAGAGCGGCCGGTTCTTAACCGGCGGGTCGGGGGTTCGAATCCCTCCGGGGGTACCAAGCGCCACGCTCGTCTACTGGACAGGATGCCGCCCCTTCAAGGCGCGCGACGCGGGTTCGAGTCCCGCGCGTGGCACCAGCCGCCACCATCGTCTACAGGACAGGATCCCCGGTTCTCGGCCGGTGGGACGCGGGTTCGAATCCCGCTGGTGGTACCAAGGCTCGCGCAGGGATGGAGAAACGGGGTCTCGCCTGGCTCATAACCAGGACATCCGCGGGTTCGACTCCCGCCCCTGTTACCAAGACACACACGGCTGTGGCGTAACAGTAGCCGCGCCAGGTCGAGGGCCTGGTGACCAAAGGGTCATCCGGGTGCAACTCCCGGCAGCCGTATCAATGAAGCACCCAGAGCCGCGGCGGCGTGGACGTGTGACACGCGACGTTGCCGTGCCCTCGGGGCCGTCAAAATCCATCCCGATTGACCGAGGGGAAGTCGGGGGTCACCCGCGCTTTGGCCGGCTGGGTGGCGTGTATGGAAAGCCGGTAGGCACCCAGACGTAAGTTTTGGGTGAGTCCGGTCCGCGGCTCGGGTGCTCTCTATCCTGGGTTGCCAAGGTGTTGGCGGTGGCACGGCGCGTTGCCAGCGCGCTGGACCGGGTTCGACTCCCGGTGGCAGCTCCAAAAGACCGTTCCTCCGTAGCTCAGCCTGTCGGGGGAACCAAACCTGTCCCTGTGGCAGAGCAGACGATGCGCGCGGCTGCAACCCGCGAGAGGTCGGTGCGACCCCGGCCAGGGACTCCAAGCTCTCGCGGTCGTTCAGCGGCCAGGATGCCAGCTTGTCACGCTGGTGACCGGGGTTCGACTCCCCGTCGCGGGACCACGCACCCCCGTAGCTCAAGCGGAAGAGCGGCGGCATCCTAGGTCGTAGGCTCCGGGTTCGAGCCCCGGCGGGGGCGCCAAACGTAGGTGTGGTGTAGTGGCAGCACGGCTGGACGTGGCCCAGCTGGGGGTGGTTCGAGTCCACCTGCTTACTCCAGATCGTCTAGGTGTAGCTCAGCTCGGTAGAGTACCCGGCTCGGAACCGGGAGGCCGCTGGTTCGAGTCCAGCCGCCTAGACCAAGTCATCTAGGTGTAGCTCAGCTTGGCAGAGCACGCGGCCTGGGACCGCGGGGTCGGGGGTTCAAGTCCCTCCTCCTAGACCATACTCCTCCCTCGTCTAACGGTAGGACGGCGGGCCTTGGCCCCGCTCGCGGTGGTTCGACCCCACCGGGAGGACCCAGCAGGGATCCGCAACGTTGTGGAGGGTGCTGCGTGAGGTCGCGCGGATGGTGGGACCGCGCGGCGTGGGTACCCGTGTCGTCTAACCGGTAGGACGGGCGGCCGTTAACCGCCGAATCGTGGTTCGAGTCCACGCGTGGGTGCCAATTCAGGAGAGGGGACGGTTGGAGGCCTCCTCAGGTTGCCGCCGGGGAAAACCCATCTTCGGATGACGGACACTAGCCAAGGTCGCGAGTACGCCGGAGTGGGGGCTTAAGAACGAGGCGTCGGCACGCGCCTACTCCAACCTAACTTCCCTTCAATTAGATCCGTAGCTCAGCCGGTAGAGCGCCCGCCTCATGAGCGGGATGGCGGCGGTTCGAGCCCGCCCGGATCGACCAAACTTGTCCCTGTAGCTCAGCTCGGTAGAGCGCCGGCGTGAAGAGCCGGGTGCGCGGGTTCAATGCCTGCCGGGGACACCAAATGCCCCTCTGGCGTAGCGGTCGAGCGCGTCTGGTCTACACCCAGGAGGCGGGGGTTCGATTCCCTCGGGGGGTACCAATTCTAGCCAGTCAAGCACATGCGGACGTGCGGTCGCCCTGTAAGCGACGGGCAGGGGGTTCGAGGCCCCCGGCTGGCCCCATGCCCCTTTCGTCTAGCCGGAAGGATAGGCCCCCGGTACGGGCCAGGCGCGGGTTCGAGGCCCGCAGGGGGATCCAAGGGCTGCCGTAGCTCAGGTTGGCAGAGCGGCCGTTTCGTAGGCGGCGGGTCGGGGGTTCGAGGCCCTCCGGTAGCTCCAAAGAAGTCCCGGTGGTCTAACGGCCAGGATGCCTGCCCTCCAAGCAGGAGGTTGGGGTTCGACTCCCCGGCGGGGCTCCAATAAAATGTGGTGCTAGAGCCCACGAGATGCCCCAGAGCCGTGGGTGGCCGCCTGGGGAGGTGGGGGAAACAGCGAGATGCGGGTAGAATCTAGTATGGGTGTGCTGTAGTGGCTTGGAGCATGGCGTCCAACGTGCGCGTGTGGGCGTCGGAGCTGGACCCCAACGCGCTGCTGCAGGCGGAGCGGACGGGTCGGCTGCCGATCCTCGCGGGGCCGGTGGCCCTGATGCCGGATGCGCACGTGGGGATCGGTGCAACCGTGGGCTCGGTCGTCGCGACGGTGGGCGCCATCATCCCGGCGGCGGTGGGGGTGGACCTGGGATGTGGGATGGTGGCGGCCGAGTTGGACCTCGCGGCGGCCGAGCTGCCGGACAGCCTTGGGCCGTTCATGGATGACGTGCGGCAGGCGGCGCCGGCGGGCGTGGGCGTGGGCACCGAGCAGGCGAGTCGGGCGCGCTGGGAGGCCAACCGGTGGTTGGAGCAACACCCGGCTGACCTGGCGCAGGGGGACATGGCAACGGCCGCCAACCAGCTGGGGACGCTGGGCAGCGGCAACCACTTCGTGGAGGTGTGCCTCGACGAGCGGGACCGTGCGTGGCTGGTGCTGCACAGCGGCAGCCGCGGGGTGGGCAACCGGCTCGCCAGCCGCCACATCGCGGTCGCGCGGCAGCTGGCCACCGGCAAGCACCTGGAGGACCCGGACCTGGCGTGGCTGACGCAGGGCACCCCGGAGTTCCAGGCATACGTGATTGACATGCTGTGGTCGCAGGACTACGCGCTGGCGAGCCGCGCAATCATGCTGGCGGAGCTGGAGCGGCGGTTCCTGGCCTTCGTGGGCCACGGCCACGTTGTGCGGCGGGTGAACTGCCACCACAACTTCGCGCAGGAGGAGCTGCACGGCGGGCGGTTGGTGTGGGTGACGCGCAAGGGCGCGATCTCGGCGGCGGCCGGCGAGGCAGGGATCATCCCCGGCAGCATGGGCACGCTGTCGTACGTTGTGCGTGGGCGTGGGAACGAGCTGGCCTACAGGTCGAGCCCGCACGGCGCTGGGCGGCGGCTGAGCCGCGGGCAGGCCCGGCGCGAGCTGACCGTGGAGTCGTTCCAGGCCCACATGGCTGGCGTGAGCGTCTGGCAGGACCGCGACGCAGGGGCGCTGCTGGACGAGCACCCGCTGGCGTATAAGAGCATCGACCAGGTGATGGCGGACAGCGCCGACCTGGTGACGGTCGAGCACGAGCTGCGGCAGGTGCTCAACTACAAGGGCGTGGATGAGCCGCGCGGCAGGAAACACAGGAGGGTGGATCGAGTATGAAGATCGAGAACGGGCAGGAAGTGCGGGACACCATCACGGGCTTCACCGGCATCGTTGTGGCCACGACCGAGTGGCTGAATGGGTGCCGGCGGATTACTGTCCAGTCACCGGAGCTGAAGGACGGCCGACCGGTCGACACCGTGACCTTTGACGAGCCACAGCTGAAGTTGGTCACGCACACCGCGTACGAGGACAAGCCGACCAAGTACATGGCCGGCGGCGACCAGCTTGGACCGGTGCGGGCCGCGGACCCACGGTGATCTGGCAGGACGCGGTCCTGCTCGTCGGCCAGGTGGTGCTGGGCCTGACGTTGCTGCCGACGCTCCGGGCGGGGGCGTCGGTGCCGCTGCTCACCAGCGTACCGGCGGCGGCCGTGCTGTTCGGGTTCGCGGTCACGTTCCTGTCGCTGGGACTCTACGGCGCGACGATCACGTCGGCGTTCAACGCGGGGGCCCTGGCTGCTCATCGCGCGGTGGTGCAGGTCGTGAGTCGCGTGGTGACGGTGCGTGTGTACCGGATGCACGAGGTGTGGTGCGCGGTGTGCCCAAACTGGTTCCCGACCGACCACCAGCGGGCGTTCCGCAGTGAGGCGCTTGAAGCGGCCAAGCAGCATCGGCGCAGCGGCGCGCACCGTGCGGTCATTGCCGCAAGGCGGCGTGAGAAGGCCGCACCGGGGTGGCCCACGAGACATGCCTATGTCTCCGGGTTGGAGATGATGATCGAGAATGGACAGACGGTGTATGGCGCCATGGTCGTAACCACACCGTGAAGCTGCTGCTGTGCACGTCCTGCCACGATGTCCGCAAGCTTGGTCGCGACGTGACAAGCTGTCGCTGTGGCGAGGTCAAGGCGCGTTACCTGGAGGACGGGTGGCATGCCGAGCACAACGGGCGTGGGCACCTCATTGGCATCGACAATCAAGCCCTGGCGTACCAGTTGCACCAGATCGACCGCGTGCGCTCTGCGGAGGGGCGACACGCGCGCGTGACGAACCCGCGCATCGAGGCGTGGCTGATGACCGACAACGAGCGCGTGACCATCAACGAGCAGTTGGGGGCGGATGGGTTCGACGGCGCGGGAAGGCCCGACGAGGGCGCCGTGCCGGACCGCGGTTCAATTCCGCGCGCCTCCACCAGCCATCACCCAGCGCCCGTGATAGACGCGCTGGTCACGGGGGTGGAGTCGTGAGTAGACACGGAGAGATGGTTGATCTTGGGGACGTGGCGCCCCGTGCGCCGATTAACCCCAACCCACTCGGGCACTCCCTCGGGCTGGCAGCACAGCACGCGCGGCGGTACTGATGGGTCGGCGCGTGGCCTCTTGGCGGGCAGGGGGTGGGTTGGTGAACTACTACGAGGGCAAGCCCTGCGTTGGGTGCGCGTGGCTGTTGGTGCCAGACCCGGCAGTGGACCACCTGGTCTTCCACGTTGACGGGCGGCTCTACCACCCCGCATGTCTGCCCGCCGACGCGCCCGAGTGGATGCGCGAGCAGGGGCGGCGTGAGGTCAAGTCAATTACACGTGCTGGAGGAGCAGGCGACGATGGGTATCTACGTCAACCCCCCACGGGAGGCTAAGGAGAGGTTCTTGGGGCGTGTGGGCACGCAGCTCCCGGTTGCACCCGGCAGCATCCTCGAGGTGCCGGTGGGCCACTGCGTCGTGTGCCTCGTTGACAACGGGATGTGGACCGGTGCGGGCGTGATGTACAGTGACCGCGAGTTGGCCAAGTTCATGCCCACCAAGGAGGACCAGAGGTCCAGGACGTGGTATGCTGTGCCTCTTACGGCCCTCCGCGGCACCATGTCGCGGGCAGATTGGGACGCCGTGGAGCGCGGTTGCCGGGTGGTATAAGCTGGTTTCAGGGAATACCAAAACCTGGGGGGAGCGCGGTGGCTGAGGACACGGGGTTTGTTGGCGAGATGACGCCCGAGGAGCGGCACGTGCTGGGGGCGGCGCTAGCGCGCAAGGCGGACGCTGAGGCGGCCAAGTTTACCGCTGAGGCGCGGGCGGCCGAGCTGCAGGTGGAGCGCACGCGCCGTGAGATCGAGCGCCTGGAGCTGGAGACGGTGCCGGTGCGCATCACGGCCGACAAGGCGCTGCGGGCGCGTGACGAGGAGCTGGCGGCCAACAAGTTCCACCACGTGTACACCTTCAACGACCAGGTGCACGCGGCCTCGGTGAAGTCGTGCATGGACCAGTTGACCCTGTGGAGCAGGCTCGACAAGGGCTGTGACATGGAGGTGGTGTTCAACAGCCCCGGCGGGTCGATCATCGACGGCATGGCGATGTTCGACCACATCCAGCAGCTGCGCAAGGTCGGGCACCACATCACGACCTCCACCGTGGGTTACGCGGCCAGCATGGCGGGCATCCTCCTGCAGGCGGGGGACAGGCGCGTGATGGGCCGGCAGTCGTGGCTCCTGGTGCACGAGGCCAGCTTCGGGGCGGGCGGCAAGATCGGCGATGTCGAGGACACGGTGCTGTGGGTCAAGATGATGATGGACCGCGTGCTCGACATCTTCGTGGACCGCTGCAGGAGCGCGAAGCACGCGACCAAGCCCCTGACCAAGCGGCAGATCGCCAACAAGTGGCGCCGCAAGGACTGGTGGATCAGCGCCGATGACGCGCTCATGTACGGGTTGGTGGACGAGGTCGGGCCCTCACACCTCGGTGACTAGGTCACGCTGCTCGGTCCCACGAGTGGGCCGCTACTTGGCATGACCCTGCGTGGGCCGGGGTTACCTACCGTCGGTGCTTTTGAGGAGGGTAGGATAAGAACGTGGACACGTGGCTGGCGGTGCTGCTCTTCGTTGGGGCGTGGGTCACGCTGGCGTACCTTGTCGGCGCGGCGCTGATCATGCTGCAGCCGGTTGAGGCGCCCCATGATCCCCTTCTTGCGCTCGCGGCCATCGCGTTGCCCATCGGGGTCGTGCTCGTGACTGTGCTGCTGTTGGGCGAGCTGACGTGGTACTTGCGGTACCGCCGGCCGGTGCGCATCCCACGCCCCCGCATCTACCCGCACTTCGTGCGCCGTGGCCGGTGGTGTCTCTAGCGTGGCCGGGGTAGGCAAGAAGACCGACAAGGCGCAGCGGCCCAAGGCCTCCGCGGACCAGCGGCGGGCACAGCAGCAGCGGCAGCTTGCGCGCGCCGCGCTACGGTACCCAGTGCGGCAGGAGTTCGAGTGTGGGTGCGGTGACCGCGTGTCCATGCGCCAGCGGCGCGAGACCATCGAGGGCAAGCGCGTGTGCCACCGCTGCGCCAACGAGTGGCGCGCCATCAGGAAGCTGGAGGTGTGACCGTTGAGGAAGTTCTACGCCGACGTTGGGATCATTCTAGCTATCGTCGGCGTTGCTGGTTTGGTGGTCTTTGCGCCGTTGATCACATCGTGGCTCACGTTTGACGGCGATAGCGGTGAGCCGGCCCTGCCGTCCACCAACTGCTACTTTGTCACGGACAGCCTGGGGCACGAGTTCGCGAGCGAGGACCCGACGTTCCTGGGTGACATCGGCGTCTACTGGAAGACCGCCGAGGGCTGGGGCGTGGTCACAAACGCGGTGAACATGCGGGTCGACCGCGACTGCCTGCGGCGGCGTGGCGTGGAGGTTGACTAGATGCCCAAGCCCAAGAGGGTCAGCCGGCCCGCGTTGCCGACGCCTAAGCGGGTGCTTGTGGTGCGGTACCACCTGCGGGGCCGCGGTCGGGCATATGGTTGGCTGCTGCGGCGCTGGCTGGGCTCTGGTGCGCGGCTGGGTAGGGGCCCCGACGTGTGGGCCGCATAGCCGGTGCTTGCTGGGTTTGTGCGCTGGTTGGTGCTGCTGTTGACGCTGGTGGCGCAACTTGTCCAGCAGGGGGCGTCGCCGGGACCGCCGGGCGACGTGGTCGTGCGGGCGCTGCCGGCGGGCGAGCCGTGGTGCTCGGCGGCGCACGGATGTGGGACGCGGTACACGTTGAGCGAGCTGCGCCAGGTCCTGCGGGTCGCTGGTGCCGAGGGGCCGCAGCTGGACGAGGCCGTGGCGGTCGCGCACTGCGAGACTGGTTTGGGGACAGACGCCTACGTGCACAACGTGCGCGGCGTGACGGGCGACGTGTACGGGGTCTTCCAGCTCATGCACGCGGCGCGGTGGAGTTGGTGGACGCGGCTGGGGGTCGGGTTCGACTGGGTCGACGGGCGCGAGGGCAGCGCGTTGGTGAACGCGCGCATGGCGCTGCAGGTGCGCGAGCTGGACGGGGACTGGGCGACGAGCTGGCCGGCGTGCGCGGCGCTTGTTGGGGTAGGATAACATCAGGAGGTGGGACCCAATGACGGAACGGCTTACGGCGGTGACGAAGCTCCTGGAGGTGCGTGACCGCATGACGTTGGTGTCGGTGCTGGCCATCCGGCCCTGTAGTGGGGACGAGGCCGAGCGTTACCTGTGGGGCCACGCAGGCTACTGGGAGCCCGAGGCCTACACGATCGTGGTCAAGCTGGAAGGCGAGTTGGAGGCGCACGACGACCAGTTCGACTGGGGCCCGTACAACGGGCGCACGCTGGGCCAGGCGCACCGCTACATCCACGAGCACTGGGACGAGCTGGCCAGCGGCGACGTGGTCGACGTGGAGTACGTCCTCGGCGAGGTCGCGGCGCCCAAGCAGCAGCAGCAGCAGCGGCTGACTGTACGATGAACGTGCGCTTGGTCGTGGCGTGGTACGACTTGTGGGTCGGTGCCTACTACTCGCGGGCGGAGCGGCGGCTCTACCTGATGATTCCGTTCATCGGGGTCAGCATTGGCAAGCACTACAGGTACACGCAGCGGTGATCGACGTGATCCTGTGGGTCCTGGCTGGCTATGGCGTGGCTGGACTGGTCAGCGACCTGCTGGCGGCGGTGACGCGGTGGAGGTACCGTCGGCGGCTGCGACAGCGTTGGCTGCGGCAGATGGATGCGTGGCGTGGGCCAGTCCCCTTGTCACCCCCCAGCGTGGAGATCAAGGAGGGTGGCTGGCCGCCCAAGTTTGGGGGGACGGACATGGGCGACGTCGGCAGCGATACGTAGATGGATACATACGTGGTCACCGAGCATCAGATCGTGCGGTCGTTGTTCTCGCTGGCGCTGCCGGCTGACGCGCAGGTGCTGCACGCGGCGATCAAGGACGCGGACGGCATGCCGCGGCTGTGGGTGCTCTGCCGGGTTGCGGCACCACTCGTGCGGCGGCACTTCTGGCTGTGCGGCACGGGGCACGACCACGCGCGTGAGGTGCGGCCGGGCATGGCGCCGCGTCACGTGGGGACGTTCCAGGGCGCGGGCCTGGTGTTTCACCTGTTCGAACTGGACGTTGTGCCGAGCTACTATGGGGCTTCAGGCGTGTACGTAAGCGAGGTCGAGGTTGAAAGGTAGAGGTAAGATAGCTACGTGAATAATCCCCGCTTCATCCTGATCCTGTGGGTCATCGTAGTCTACTTGGCCGGCATCGCGGCGGGCATGTGCATCAGCGACGTTGCGTTGGCTGACCAGCAGCTCGACTACGGGTGGAACCGCATCTACGGGACCGACCAGTCGCTGGAGGAGTTTGTGGATGCGCACCCGTGCGTGACTGCGGTGTTGGAGCCGGAGTTTGACGCGACCGAAAACCTCGTGGGCATCCGGACGGCGTTCCCGCACTCGCGGTACTACGGCCTCGCCGTGCCGTTCTTGCCGACCATCAGCGGGCAGCACCTGTACCCGGACACGGGCTACATCGTGGCGTGCCACCGGGAGTTCGAGGGGCGATGAGGCAGGACGCGACTACGCCGTCACCGCGGTGGTGGGAGTTGGACCGGGTGATGTGGCGTCCCGTGGTTCTCGCGCTCCTGTGGTTAACGATGGCCAATGGCGCTCTCATGGTTATTGGGTGGGTCTGGTCGGTTGTGACGTGACCGCGGCATTGTGGGAGGGGGGTTCAAGTGACTGAAGACGAGCAGGTGGCGCCAGAGCTGGACGAGGATGGTGACGCGGTCGTGGCCATGCTGGTCATCTGGATGACGGCGGCGGGGCGCATCAAGGTGCGGGGGCCGATCGACAACAAGGGTGTCTGCTACAGCATGTTGCTCGGTGGGCAGGACGCGATCCAGGAGCACCACCTGGCCGGGGCGGGCCGGCTGGTGGACCCGGACGCCAAGGTCAAGCGGCAACCAGGCTTGGTGCTTCCGTTCCGTCAACCTGGCCCGAGGTTGACGTGATGGTCGGGGGTGGGTGGTGCTTACGGTGCGCGGCGTGGGTGCCGGCTCGTCGATGGGGGTGGCACCGGCTTACGTGCGCCGACCTGGGCGGGGGAGGTTAGGCCAATGGGCGCTGAGGCCGTGGCGCTGCCCTTGGCGCACGCACTGACGGAGCTGGGACGCGCGCTGGCGCATGACGTACTTGACGTTGATGTCACGCTCGAGCAGGACCCAAGTGAGTTGCGGCCCGCAGGTGGTTGGCGTCGCTACAGGCACGGCTGCGTGCAGACCTTGGCCGTCCGGATACGGTACAGGGTTCGGGCGTGACCGCGGAGCACGTGCACCTGTGTCTCGCGTGCCGCGGTGAGGCGCGGGTCTTTGCCAAGCGGCTCAACGATGAGCACGTCGTCGTGCGGTTTGGGGACTACGACGCCACGGTGTACCTGGACGGGGTGGACGTGAGCGCCGAGGCCACCGAGGCGTATGCCGGGGTGCACGGGTGGGTGGACGTGTTCTGCGGTCACCCGCGACACCGGTGTGAACGCTGCACGTACGCGGCGTGCCAGGTCACCAAGCATGGAGGTGTGTTGGTGGAGAGGGTGAGGGTGTAGGGTCATGGCTCCAAGGAAGACGGTCTTCTCGGCAGCGCTGCTTGGCGCCGTCGTCGGCACGCTACTGGTCACCGCGGGCTATGCGTTGCTCCTGCAGCTGGCGTTCAACTCGCTGGCGGACGTGCACATGACATTCAAGGCTGCGTTCGCCCTGTTGCTCGTGGCGCGTTGGGTGCTCGACGGGGTGAAAGCGGTGGCCAGGTGAACTTGGCGCGAAGCCAGTTGGCCCTGCTCGGGGCGGTGCGACTGCCGGAGCGGGGTTTTGGCAGCATCCCGACGCAACGTGTCAAGCACCCGTTCCCGCCCAAGTGGTGGGAGTACGCGCCTGTTGAGGGCCGGCGGTGGCAGCGGCGTGGGCGGCCGGTGTACCCACGCGTGGTGCGGTCATGAGCGCTGACGCACCCACGCGGCTGGTGCAAGCTGACCGTGACGCAGATGCCCGTGTCTACCTGTGGCGGCTGCTGGCGCTCATCCACGCGGACGGCGGTCAACACACGCGTTTGGTAGGCCTGCGGCGGTCGGTGTTGGACGCCGAGGCAACCATCGTGCACGAGCGCGCCCGGTACGCCGCCGACGTGCTGTTTGCCCGCCGTGAGATCGAGCGGCTTGAGGGCGGTGGGTAGGATAGCTACGTGAGCATCTTCAAGCGCGACAAGAGCCCGGTGTCCAACGTTTCGCTATGAGGTTCCGGAGGTGGGGCCGTGAGCGCTAAGAGGCTCGCGTGGGTTGCGCTGTTGGTGGTCGTTGTCACGGCTGGGGCAGTGGGCGTCGCGTGGGCAGTAACATGGCCGGGCCTGCCACCGCCCGCGCAGAACGGCACGGCGACGTACACCGAGCAGGACTTCGTCTATGCGATGAACGTCCAGCGTGAGGGCGCGGGAGTGGCCGTGCTCGCGTACTCGCCGGCGCTGGCGCGTGTGGCGGCGCAGCGGGCGCGGCAGCTCGCGGAGCACGGGAGCCTCGACCACGGCTGGCCTCGGCCGCACGAGTATGCGCTGCTGGCTACCGAGTTGGGCATCCCGTATACGTGGGCGGGTGAGAACTTGGCGCTGGTGGGTGGTGGTGACGCATTCTATGTGACCGGCCGCCTCATGGGCTCGCCGACACACCGTGACAACATCCTCTTCGCGGCGTACACGCACGTGGGCGTGGCGGTGGTGTACCGTGATGGGGTGTACACGTGGGTCGCGGTGTACGCGCAGGTTGTGAGTTGGCGGTGATGGAGGACCGTCGGTTGGCGGTGGACGAGAGGAGTTGGCGTGATGGACCCATGCGCGATGTGTTGCTGCGGACACGTGCTGGACGAGCATGACGGGGCGTGGGCGTGCGCGGTGCCTGGTTGTCCGTGCGTCTACTTTGAAGAAGAGCTGTCTGTGGACCCACGAGATGCCCAAGCTGTCACCTAGTGGGGGTGGCGTGGTATGGTACCACCGCCGACCCAGGTAGCTGGCGACAACGGGCTCCTCCTGCAGCTGGCGCGGGATGACCTGGCGGTCTACACGGGGCTGGTGCACCGCACCGCGGCGGGAGCCGCGGCCATCCCACCGCCGCACCTGGCCAACCAGTTCATCCCGGCGCTCGAGGATGACTCGCTCGGCGACACGCTGATCATCGCCCCGCCCGACAGCGCCAAGACGTTCTCCCTCATCGCGGCGGCCGGGTGGTGGTTGGGGCGTGACCCCACGCAGCACGTGGCGTTCATCAGCAACACGGCCACGCAGGCGCTGAAGCGCGGCGTGGCTATCCGTGACACGGTGGCGCTCAACCCCATCTACCGGGCGATCTTTCCAGGTACCCGGCCGGACGTGGGCAAGGGGTGGTCTGAGGCCGAGTGGTTTGTCAGGCGGCCTGACACCGGTGATAAGGACCCCAGCATGTTGGCGACCGGCGTGGGTGGGCCGCTGCTGGGCAGCCGCATCGACCGCGGCGTGCTGGACGACATCGCCGACGCGCGCAACATGGCTACGCTGGGCCGGCGTGACAAGGTCCGCGCGTGGCTGCAGGACACGTTCACCACGCGCCTCACCCCCGACGCGCGGGTCGTCATGCTCTGCACGCGCTGGCACGGGCAGGACCCGGCGGCGTGGGCGGCCGACCAGGGGTGGCACGTGGTGCACGTGGATGCGCTGACCCCAGCCGGCGCTAGCTACTGGCCCGACCGGTGGCCGCTGCGCAAGTTGGCCTGCCCGCCAGGCCCCGACGGGGCGCCGACCCACCGGTCACTCGGGGGCTACTGCTGGCGCGAGACGACGGCGCGTGGGCAAGCGCGGCGCGGCTACTGTCGGTTGTGGCGCCTGGGGACGCGCCGGTTTGCGCAGCAGTACCGCGGGCAGATCGTGGATGATGCTTCGGCACTGGTCAAGCGGCACCTCTGGCGGACCTTCTCTGCGCTGCCGGTTGGGGTCTCGCGCGGTGGGATCTTCGTTGACACCGCGCACACCGAGTCACAGCGCGCCGACTACAGCGTGGTGCTCGTGGCCGCGACCGACGGGGTCAACGTCTACATCCTGGACGTGCGGCGCGCGCAGGTCGAGTACCCGGCGCTGGAGGCGATGGTCCAGGCTGCAAAGGCGCGGTGGGGCCTGCCGATCTACATCGAGGACACGCTGGGCGGCAAGCCGCTCTGGCAGCGGCTCCGGCGCGAGGTGCCGGGCGTGGTGCCGTGGCGGATCGAGGGCCGCAGCAAGCTTGCGCGCGTGGAGGCGTGCCTGCCGTACTTCGAGGCCGGCAACGTGCACGTGCTCGCGGGCGCGGGCTGGGTCGACCCGCTGGTCGAGGAGGCAGCCGCGTTTCCAGACGGCGCGCACGACGACCAGGTTGACGCGGTGACCATGGCCCTGCTCACGCTGCTGACCGGCCCGCGGTGGGGCGCGGTCAGGTAAATGTTTCCTCAACCTATTTACAATAGGCGTGGGGTGTGATATGATCTTCCTGTAGGAGGAAGATCAGAGATGTACACCGTCACCGTCACCCACAAGCGCGACCTCGGCGTCATCGAACGCGCCCTCGATTGGGCCATCGACGCTTCCCGGCGCGATCCCGACAATTTCGGCCGTCGCTTCTACGATTTCGTCTCCGACCCCGCGACCCGCTCAGTCACCTTCCAGGCCGCCAAGAGGAGCGACGTCGAATACGTCCTGCGCGACTCGTTCGGCTACGCGCCGCGACCGTTTGCCATCAAGATCGGCATCGTCGACCACCAGGAATTCTCCAACTACGACGACTGGCGCCGTGCCAAAATGACAACAGCAAAACACAAGGAGACCCAGGACGTGGAACCAGAAGAATATCGGGCGGACCCCCGATGGCAGAACCTCGTGGACGCTCTCGAAGCGCTCAAGATTCCAGCGAGCCTGATCACCGACGAGATGTGGCCCGGAGTGTGTATCGGGGCCTATGACACGCGCGATTCCATGTCGCCGATCTTGGTGGCTGAAGGCCAGCTGTTCGTCGAGCCTGGGTATCTCTTCCCAGGTCCTGGTGATGACGAGCTCCAGTTGCTGGATCACTCGGACGACCCATCATGAGGACGCGCGACACCCAGCGCTCCAAGCTCTACGCGTGGGAGGCGACGGTGCCCGAGGGCGAGCGGCTCTCCCTCGATGCCTGCCGCGAGCTGGTGCACGCGGCCTACGAGGCGTATGGCCTGTCGGCGCGGCCCATGATCCGCGATGGACGTGGGACGACCGTCGCGCGGGGTGACACGACGTGGGTCAATCTGCCGGTGTGGGCCCGTTGCCAGCGTACGGTGTTGCACGAGGCGGCGCACGGGGTCACGATTCTGCTCTCGCCGGGCAGCGCGTGGCACGGCCCCGAGTTCACCGCCGTGCTCATCAACCTGTGGGAGCGGTTCAAGCTGGGACACGGGCCCGACCTGCGCCGGTCAGCGCGGACGGCCAAGCTCAAGGTGAGCCAAGCGCCGGCGTGCAAGGCCTCCAGCCGTACAGCGACCAAGCGTCTCGCGGCCGCGGTCGCGCGGCGTAACGCACTGTGGCAGCAACTGCGGGAGGCCGAGGCCGAGCTTGTCGCAGCTCACGCGGCGGTGCGAGGAGGGTAGGATACTCGCGTGGACGAGATTAGGAAGGGTTTCGACAGTACGACTACATCGAGCGCAGGTGCGATCTGTGTAATCACGCGGCATCGGATAAGGTCCAACTTCAACTAGGAAGGCAGCAGGCGTTGCGCAGCGCGGGCTGTGCGTTTGACCACGCGGTGGGCCGCTGGCGTCAGCCCGGCTGGAGGTATGCAGGTGAAGATTGAGGACACCAAGTTTGACATCGGCCAACGGGTCTGGCCGATCCAGTACCACCGCACCCGGGAGGTGGTGCCGTGTGACTTCTGCGCGGGCGAGGGGATGTTCACCGGCCGTGACGGCTCGCAGCGGAACTGCCCCGCACGGTGCAGCAGCGGGACGACCTTCCACTACACGGAAGAGCGGTGGCACGTGGGCGACGGTGCCATCACCGTGGGCCAGGCGCGCGTCCAGCTGACGGCGGAAGCATACGTGGATATGTACACGCCGACGCGGGTGGACACCTACATGTGCGGCGAGACCGGTGTGGGCACCGGTACCCTCTGGCGCGAGGATCGGCTGTTCGCCACGTGGGACGAGGCCGTGGTGGAGGCCGAGCGCCGTACTACAGCTGGGGTCCGGCCGTAAGTGAGCACGTTCATCGAGGTCCACACGGAGGACGAGGGGCGGTGCGCCGTCAACCTGGACCACCTGACCCTGGTCGAGTGGCAGGACAAGGACGGTGAGGCTGTCTCGGCCACGCTTTGCCTGACAGACGGCACCGACCTGGTCGTGACAGACCGCAGCCAGCTCAACGGGTTGGCAGACGCGTTGGCGCGACATGGTGGACGTCGGTGAGGCGGGCGTGGCGCCGGCGGTTGCGGGCTTGGCTCGTGTGGCGCGCGGCGTGGCTGCCGGGGACGCTGGATGTGTGGGAGGGGGACCGGCACGTGGTCACCGTGTTTGGCGCTACGCAACAGCGTCCACGCGCGTTGGTGTGGTGGCGCAGGCCGTGCCAACCAGCATTCACGTATGTGGCTGACCGCGCCGTGACCGTTACCGGGTGCAGGCCGCGCTTGGGCCCCAAGCGTGGGACGAGTTGTTCTTGTGGCCGGTCAGCTTGCTGGCGCTGAACAGGCTGAAGGTCTCGGTGGGGCAAGGCGACCAAGCCCTGTTGGCGGGGGAGCTTTTGTAAAATCTGTGTAAATTCTGGGCACAGGGTATTTACAACATGGGCACCGATGGGTTACGGTCTACTCGTCAAGGAGGAACCCGCCAGTGCTCAGCAAGTGCCGGACGTGTGGGACCACCAAGTACCGAGGGGACGCCTGCCCCGGCTGCGGGGCCGGGCTTCCCAAGCAGACATTCATCGTGCGCAAGGCGCAGCCAACGGGCCTGGCCCAGGCCCACTTCTACCACGCACCAGCAGCCGGGGTTGGCTCGGCGCGGGCGCGTGGTGACTACCGGAGGTAGAATCGTGAACTCTGACCGGGCGTTTATCCGCCGCCATCAAGAGGAGGACCAATCATGTCGCCCACAGCCCATCGACCCCGCCACGATCGTGCGGGTCTACTCAGGCAGGCCCGGCTGTGGCTGTGGCTGTCAGGGCACGTACTGGGAGGACGCGCATAACATCAGGCGCGTGGCCGCCGCCATGAACAGGCGGCTGGACGAGGTCCGGGTCACGAGCCAGCCGCCCATCTACTCGGTCGAGGGTGAACGCCGCTACTACTGGGCATACGGCAAGGGGGCCTGACGTGCTTCGCACGTGTACCCGCTGTCGCCTGCCCTACAGCTTCGAGCGCTCACGCGCCGAGCTTCGCCTGACATACTGTGGCGTGCTTTGCGAGCAGGCCGCAGCGCGTAGCGCACGCGAGCGACACGCATTTGAGCGCCTGATCGTGGGCGTGGCGATCCCCGTCACCGGCGCCCGCATGGCGGACCAGCACTGGGCGGCGCTCTTGGAGGCGATGTAGGTGCGTGACCACAAGAAGATATTGGATGGCCTACGCGACCGCGGGTACGTGGTGCGGGTGACCCACGAGCGAGCGTTTGAGTTGTGGTGTCGGTGCGGGACGCGGCACGTCTTCCTGGCGCGGGTGACCGCGCCCGACGAGCTTCTTGACACAAGTGTACCCAGGTGCTGGCGCGGCGAGCCGCTCAAGCTGCTGGCCTACGGTGGTCGGACGCGCGTGGACATTTTGCGTGTGGACGATGCCGCCTTCGCAGCGGTGCTTGGTGGGAGGGTCCCCACGGTCAAGGTGGTGGGCGAGGGGACTGCGCGCTGCCACCCGCGCGACCACTTCACGCGGCGGGTTGGCCTTGACGTCGCGCTGGGGCGGGCCCTGCTCGCAGCGGGGTTGGCGTAGTGGCCGTCTACCTGCTGCACTTCTCGGCCCCGGTGTGTGTGACGCGACCGGCGCGGCACTACCTGGGGTACGCCGATGACGGGCGGGTCGAGACGCGCTTACGCGAGCACCGCACAGGGCAGGGTGCGCGCATCACGGCAGCCGCCTCGGCGCGTGGGATCGAGCTGACGGTGGTACGCGTGTGGGTGGGTGCAACGCGGCACGACGAGCGCCGGCTCAAGCGCCGCAAGGAGGCGCCGCGCATGTGTCCGCTCTGCAGGGGGACGGGCCGTGGGCGGTAGGGGGGGATACCACTTAGGCCGCCATTGGGTCGCTATGCGGCTCTCGTGGGCGCTGAGCCATCGTTCCTGCTGGGGTTCACGGGGACCAGGGGTGGCCTGACCAACGCGCAACGCGTGGGTGTGGGTGTGGGTGCTGCGGGCGGCGGCCCTATGATGGGCGGGCCGCACGGGTCTCTACTGCGGTGGGTGTTATTGCGCGCGGCAAATGCAGGTGGCGCTCGAACGGGTGCCACGCTGGCTAGTGGGTTTTGTGTCAAAAAATTTACAAAACTTGACCACCTAGGGTATTTACATTGTGGTCGAGGTGTGGTATGGTGGTCTCAGCAAGTTTGTTTGGAGGACCCCCCATGAACCGCACGCTCACGGTCATGCTCGACCTGGACAACGTGGACCTCATGCGTGTGGCCGAGTTCCTTGGCCTCAAGCAACCCTACGCCGACGTGGCTGTGCTCAATCGGTTTGCGGCCGGCGAGCTGGAGCAGTCGTTTCGCGCGCTGCGCGAGTATGTGAGGCGGTCGTCATGAGGACGCAGACCTACCTCAGCAAGGACAAGACGCGCCTGGTCTACTGGGACTTGGATGCCGATGGGCGTCGGCGGCGGTGGGAGCGCCCGCGCAACCGCCGCGCATTCTTCCAGACCAGCAAGTTCCTCAAGCCAGCGCTGGCCGAGCTGACATCGGCCGCGCTCGATGCCCGGCTGGTCGAGCTGGGCTACGTGCCAGCGGCGACACTGGGCTACGAGACAGGTGGCCCGTGGCCGGGTACTGGGCGGTCGCTGGACGGCAGCCGCGCCATGAGCCAGCTTGAGCTGGTCACACTCTATGAGGAGGCGCACGCGGCGGGCATGGTTGCTGGGCGGGGAGCTCAGGTAGCGCTGATGGTGGTCGAGCAGCACGACAACGTGTTGGACGACACGTCACCGGTGGTGCAGCGGTGGACGGTGCCCGAGGGCCTGTGCGGCTTTGCGTGGGTGAACGTGCCGGGCAACACGCGGCTTGGGCGGTGGCTCAAGGAGACGGGGCGCGGGAGTATCGACAGCTACTACGGCGGGGTCACCGTGTGGGTGAGCGAGTTTAACCAGTCCCACGCACGCAAGGTCGCGTATGCACGTGCCTTCGCGGGGGTGCTCGAGCAGCGCGGCGTGGCACGCGTGCACGTCGGGGAGAGGTTGGATTAGGGGTGGCCATCCGCGTGTACCCATGGCTCGGCGAGCTGGAGCGAAGCGGGCGCCACGGCACGGTGCTCGTGGACCGGCGGCAGGGCGGCGATTGGATCGATGGTGGCGAGCGGTACGTGGTCGTGTGTGACACGCACAAGACCCTGCAGGACGCGCGGACGCGTCGGCTGGGTCGCCGGTGGATGGTACACCGGCGCGAGTGGTGCGAGGGGTGCAGGCAGTGATCAACCAGCCATACAACACCCGCCGTCGGTGGGAGCTCCGTGACATGCGGCAGGCGTACCTCGTGTATAGGGACGTCAACATGACCGAGGCCGCCAAGGCCGAGTTCTTCAACCGCATGGGCCGCAGCGTGGCCGCCGTGCAGACCCTGGTCTCGCAGCTTGACATGGCGGCCTCGGCGACCTCTCATGCGGCGCGTAACTCCTATCGAAGCATGGGCGAGGCGGCCCTCGCATACGCGCGCGGCGAGGTGAGGGCTGGCGTTACCCACCCACCTGCGGCAGCCACGCGCCAAGATGGGCGGCCTGTGACCTCTCAGGGCTCGGTTATCTGCGCGGGCTGCATCGAGTTGGGCACGGCCGTGGCAGCACTTTTTGCGCTGGCCCAGACCATGTGTACGTTAACGCAGCAGTTTCTAGACCATGTGAATAGGCTGGACGAGCTTGGGCGCGCGCTTGGGGCTATAGACGACTGAGCCCTCAGCGCGTGATACGATTGGTGGTGCCACCGGCCGAGCGTCGGTGAGGGAGCTCCGCGTGGCAGGTCGGCTCACGCGTGCCATGACCACGACGTGGCGCGGGATCACCAAGGCCCTGGCAACGGCACCGGCATTGGACACCAGCTTTGCCACGGGCGGCTGGCTCATGCCGCGCTCGTTGCGCAACTACAAGCGGGACGTGGGCGACGGGCTAAGCAACTCGATCGTCGTGGCCACGGTTAACTGGATCTCGCGCTCCTTCCCCGAGGCCTACCTGCAGGTCAAGCAGCGGCAGGTTGACGGCGGCTGGGAGGCCGTTGAGGACCACCCCCTGATCGACCTAGTCGAGGTGCCCAACCCACGCTACAGCGGGTCGCTGCTCTGGTGGGCCACGCTGAGCGACTTCAACACTACGGGCAACGCATACTGGCTCAAGGTGCGCTCGCGCAGCGGGACCGTGGTGCAGCTGTGGTACGCGCCCGCCTCGCTGGTGGAGCCACACGCACACCCAACCGAGTTCATCGACTACTACGAATACCGCGTCGGTGGGCAGGTGCTGCACGTTGACTCGGCCGACATCGTGCACTTCCGCTACGGGCTGGACCCGCGTAACCCACGCAAGGGCGTGTCACCGCTGGCCTCACTGCTGCGCGAGATCTTCACCGACGATGAGGCGGCGAACTTTAGCGCGAGCGTACTGGCCAACATGGGCGTGCCCGGGGTGGTCATCGCGCCGAAAGGTGGCGGGGTCTCGGGCGGCGGTGGCATGCAGCTGACCGACCTCGAGTCGATCAAGCAGGAGTTCGTGGCGCGCTTCGGTGGGGACCGCCGCGGCGAGCCGATGGTCCTGTCAGGACCAACCGACGTGCAGGTGATCTCGTGGTCGCCGCAGCAGATGGACATGAAGGTCCTGCGACGCGTGCCCGAGGAGCGCGTGAGTGCGGTGCTGGGCGTGAGCGCGATGGTGGTCGGCCTTGGGGCCGGTTTGGACCGTAGCACGTTTAGCAACTACGCGGAGGCGCGGTCGGCCGCATGGGAGAACAACCTCATCCCAACGCAGCGCATGTTTGGGGAGGAGCTCCGGGCGCAGCTACTGCCGGACTTTGAGGATGACGAGGCCGTGCGGCACGGGTGGCGCGTGGGGTTTGACAACAGCCGCGTGCGGGCCTTGGCCGACAACCAACAGGAGCTAACGATGCGAGCCCGCGTCGGGGTGATGACGGGCATCATGACCGTGGGTGAGGGGCGTGACCTGCTCAGCCTGCCGGTTGACGAGACACACGACGTGTACCTGCGCACGCCGGTCATGGTGCCGGTACCGGTAGCCGAGGGCAACAAGCCGATCCAGCAGGCCCCGGCGCTGGGGCCAGCCGCTGGACCGGGCGTTGACGCAGGCGGTGGTTACGGCGGTGGGCCGGGCGTGGGGGTGCCTGAGCTGCCGAAGCACTACGCCACGCTGGACATAGACCTGCTCGAGCGGCTGCGTGAACCTGGGGTCGAGCTGCGGACGCGCGTCGCACTGCCGGTGGCCGACATCTGGCTGGGCAGCGAGATCGAGGTCGGGGTGGTTGGGTTGGACGCGGCCGCGACCGAGGTGCCGGCCCGCGCGTTGCTGCGGTCCTACGGCGAGGTCGGGGGCGTGGTGACGCTGGCGGTCGTGAGCGGGGGTTAAGGTGCCGTACGACGTCCGACAGAACTACGGCGGCTGCAGCGGCTATGCCGTGGTGGCGGCCAATACGGGGCGGGTCGTGGGCTGCCACGTCACGCGCGGTGCGGCGGACCGGCAGCGGCGCGCGCTGTACGCCAGCGTGGGTGACGTGGCCAAGGGAGCGTGGGGGCTGGAAAGTGTCATCATTAAGTACTCCGACGACCAGCCGCGCGACGAGCAGGGGCGCTTCGGGGAGGGCAATGGCGGCGTGTCAGCCGACGCGACCAGAACGGCGGCCGACATGGGCGGCATGGAGGCGTCTACGGAGACCGAAAGGGTGGGCAGGGCTGAGCTGTTGGCGGTTGGCACTCTCATGACTGCCGGCCTGCCACACGCGGCGGGCGCAAGCGAGGACGACGTTGTCAACTTCGTGAATGCTGGCCTAGCTGAGTGGATGGACAGGGCGTTCGCCAAGGACGAGGTGGCCACGCAGCTGGCAGCTGACGCAGGGGTCAGCTATGAGTTCGCCAACCTTGTGGTCGGCGCCTGGGCATCTACCTCCAACGACAGCTCGCGTATGGCAATGGACGTCCAGCAGGCCGCGGCCGAAGAGTTCGGTGGCGAGCTGTCGCCGTGGCAGCAGAACAAGTTGGCGGAGATGGATGCCAGTATTGGGCGGCCGGCAACTGTGGTAAGTATCTTGGACCTCATTGACCCTAAGCGGCCGGGGGACGTGACGGAGCGAGCCACCGCGCCGACGCGGGCGTGGTCCCGCCGCGTTGTTACATTCACCAAGCGGCCGCTCGCACAGCGGCGCTACCGTGAGCGGCTGGCCAGCATCCGGGACGGCAGCGAGGCTGGGTTTGCAGTGGCGCTGGACGAGTTCTTCAAGGGGCAGGCCGCGCGCGTGCTGGGCCGGCTGCGCCGCGCTAACCTCGCCAAGGTGAGTGGCCAGGCGCTGTTGCCAACGGGTGAGGACAAGAGGCTGCAGGCCATCTACGTGGCCAAGGTCGCGCCGGTGGCCGAGCGCACCGCGCTGCTGGTGGACGCTACGGTCGCGGCGGCGCGTAAGGGCTTGAAGTA
>ERZ1292632.266-Hain-H43-01um-R2-266-length-55109-cov-6_pt1 | contig 55109 bp, 56 predicted proteins | sample MGYA00564407_ERZ1292632 | MGnify/ENA primary metagenome ERZ1292632 (study PRJEB36523, sample SAMEA6512637) | groundwater metagenome | collected 2019-01-08 | study: AquaDiva: Metagenomics assemblies of 32 groundwater samples | reverse complement strand
TTATTCTGGGTGGTATAATTTTACTTAGAAAATGCCAGCGATTAGAAAAATCTTAACCGGCGGCGCTTTATTATTTTTGTTGTGGACGATCGCGCCGGAGACCGTCCAAGCCGCCAGATTGCTTTTATCTCCGGCGAGCGGCACTTTTGCCGTCGGCGGAACTTTTGAAGTTGGCGTTTTTTTAGACACCGAGGGACAGACCGTCAATACTGTAAATGCGACCATCTCTTTCCCGCCCGATAAGCTTCAATTAGTGTCCCCAACCACTGGCCAATCAGTCGTTAGTGTTTGGACCGCCCAACCGATATTTAATAATCAAAGTGGCACCATCCGTCTGAGCGGCGGTATTCCGGGAGGAATCAATGTTAATCGTGGGTTGATTACGGCTCTGACTTTTCGCATCAAACAGGTGGGTAATCCGGTGTTGGTTAAATTTTCCGATGATTCGCAAGTCTTGGCGCATGATGGCCGCGGCACGGCCGTTTTAAGCGATGTCCAAAATGGTGTTTATAAATTTATTCTGCCGCCGCCGGCCGGGCCGATTGTTTCTTCGGAAACCCATTCGGATCAAACTCTGTGGTATTCAAAAAAGAGCGTTATTCTCCGTTGGGCCAATTTGGATCCGGTTGAGCAATACAGTTATGTTTTAAGCAACGATCCGATAGAAAACCCGGATGATATTTCCGAGGGAAATAATTCCAGTTTAATTTATAAAAATCTGGCCGACGGAATAAATTATTTTCACATTAAATCTTTGCGTGACGGCGTTTGGGGCGGCGTCACCCATTTTGCCATCAATATTGATACCACGCCGCCAGCAGAATTTCCCGTTGACATTTCTCCGGCCGCGCGCACCTCTACTCGGCGTCAATTAGTTTCTTTCGCGACTACGGATACTCGGTCCGGTCTTGATCATTATGAGATAAAAGCTGTTAATTTGACTCCGGACTTGGTTCAGACCACCGAGCCGGGCGAGCCATTTTTTATTGAAGTCGTCAGCCCTTATATTTTTGACTTTAGTCTTGGAACTTATGACATCATTGTGCGTGCTTACGACCAAGCCGGTAATTTCAACGAGATCATCAAACAATTAAAAGTCGTCAGTCCGATTTTTGAAATTATCACTGGTCAGGGAGTAAAAATCAACCGGATTGGGATCATTCCTTGGTTTTGGTTTTGGATACTAACGGGGATTTTAATCATCGCCCTGGGATTTGGGGCTTGGCGGGTCAATCATTGGCATCGTCAAATTGCGGCGCGACGAGAAAATAAAGATTTGCCGAATGAACTTAAATCAAAATTAGCCGAACTTAAACAATATCGGCAAAAATACGGTCAACTATTGTTATTGATTGTGTTGATCGGATCTTGGTTGTCAACCAACCGAGTTTTCGCCGAAAGTATTGACTTGGTGCAATTAGCGCCGCCGTTTGTTTCCTCGGTTTCTCGGGATTTATCAAACGAAGAGATATTTTATATCGGCGGAAAAACCGACAGTCCGGGAGTGGCGGTGATGATTTATATGCAAAATCTGCAAACTGGCGAAACTTTCAACACGAAAGTGATTGCCGATTCAAAAAGAGATTGGTTTTATCGCCATCAAACTTTTCTAATGCCGGGTAATTATCTGCTTTGGACGCAAGGCCGATTGGGAGAAGTGATGAGTCCGCCAAGTTCGCAAATCCAAATGGCGGTGCGGCAAACCGCGATTCAATTTGGCGCCTCGCGTTTAAGTTATGAAGCGCTTTATTTGATTATTGCCGTCATTCTTTCAATGACGGTATTGGGACTGATAAGTTTTCTCATTTATCACGCTCATCACGGCCGGAAAAAACATAAACTTTTTCAAAAAGAACTTAGGGAAGCCGAGGAATCCATCCGCCGCGGTTTTGCCGTTTTGCGGCGCGATATTGAAGCCGAATTAAAATTCATTAAGCGGGAAAATTTGTCCGAGACAGAAAAACACCGCGAAGCTCAACTGTTAAAAGATTTAGATTTCGTTCAACAACATATTGGTCAAGAAGTTTGGGATATTGAAAAAGTGTTGGAACAAAATTAACGTGCCTGCCACTCCGATTCCTGTCGACAGAGCCATTCTTCTTTTCGTTCCGGTTCAGCCATAATTTCTTCTACAACCCATTCCAATCTAATTGATTGCGAACCTTTGACGAGAACCAGATCACCCGGCCTTAAGAGTTGTTCCAATTCTCGGCCGGCCGCTTGGGCCGCGGCAAAATGTTTAAGATTGTCAGGATGGATACCCTTTTGGCTGGCCGCTTCAGCGATAAACTTAGCTCGGATACCGACGGTAATAATTAAATCGGCCGCCAGAGCGGCTTCCAAACCGATTTGTCGGTGGGCTTCAATAGTTTTTTCACCCAATTCCAACATATCGCCGAGCACAGCAATTTTTCTTCCCGACGCGGTAATTTCTTTGAGGGTATTCAACGCTTCAGTCATCGCCGCCGGCGAGGCATTGTAAGTATCATCTAAAATCATTGAGTCTTTTAGACCGCGCAAGAGCCGCAACCGTCCCGGCGGCGGTTGATAAGCCGTCAGCGCTTCCGCCATTTCCACCAGATTGAGATTAAGAGCCGCGCCGACGGCCAGCGCCGCGGCCGGCGCGTAAAGTTGATGTCGGCCGATTAACCCCACCAAACGAAAAGGGACCGTATGCCCCTGATAATCAATTTTAAAAGTCAATCCGGCGGGTTGACCGTTTTCATAATAAAGATGTTCATTGCTAAGACGAAGATCATTACCGTCTTTAAAACCATAAGTTAAAACTCGCAATTGACGCTGATTAAAATTAGTTTGTAATTCTTCCCGCGCGGCGGCAATTCGCTCGTCATCGCCGTTTAAAACAATCACCCCGTTATTTTTAACCATCATTAACAAGATTAATTTTTCCCGGATCAATTCTTCTGCCGAAGAAAAAGCTTCCAAATGCACTGGCACGGCCGGCAAGTTAGTCAAGACGGCGGCCTCCAATTTGAGCCAACGCGTCAGCCGTTGCAAATCGGCCGGCCGGTCAACGCCGATTTCCAGCACCAACCAGGCCGGATAATTGTGCCGGATGATTGAAAGAATCAAACCGGCAATTAAATTTTTCAGCCAACCGAACGGCCGCCCCCAGGCGTTCGGCCGGCCGAGGATGGACAACGGCACGCCGATTTCACTGTTAAAACTTTTGGCGCTGGCGCGAACGTTGAACGACTTGGCCAAGACGGCGTAAATGGCGTCTTTAGCGCTGGTCTTGCCGGTATTACCGGTGATGCCGATTAAACGCGGTTGATAACGTTGAAGAATTAACCGCGCTTCAAATTGAAGCAGATAAATGATGATGACGCGGAATATTTTTTTTAAGTTAATCATAAGTTAATCTTAGCTTATAAACGGTCGGGGGGCACCTGATAATAACTGAGTAAAAACTTGGCCAAGTTGCTGAAGGGAGTAGTTAAAGTTTGCGACGCGTAAGCGGCGCCGACCGGTTCCAGAACATACAGAAAAACACTGAAACGCGGCGCGCTGGCCGGAAAATAACCAAAGAAAGAATGGAGAAATTTGTCCGATTCATAACCTTGGCCATCGGTTCGCGGCACTTGCGCCGTACCGGTTTTAGCGGCTACGAGATAATGAGGTAACCGCGCCCGGCCGCCATCGAGCACTTCGTCCACAGTTTTGACGAGCATGGCGGTTACCCGCCGCGCCGTCTCGGCCTTAATCGCCGATGGCCCTTTTTCCGCCGGCACGTCTTTAATTAAACCAGTTTCGTAACGAAAACGTTTGATAATTTGCGGTTTAACCGGATAACCGTCGTTGGCCAAAGTGGATAGAGCCAACGTTAAATTAAGCGGCGTGAGGGCAATGCCTTGTCCGAAGGAAGCGGTGGCAAATTCCACTTCGCGCCAGCTTGAAAGATTACCGGTCAGACCCTTTAACTCGCCCGGTAAATCAATGCCGGTTTTTTGCCCCAAATTAAACCGGTTGAAGAAATAGTTTTGAAAATTTTCCGGCCCCAATTTCTGCATAATAAACACGGCGCCGGTATTGAGCGATTGGTTGATAATTTCTTGAATCGGCACACGGCCGCGCGCCCGGCCGTCGTAGTTGCTGATGGTTTTACCGTTGATCGAAATTCGTCCGGCATCAAAATATTCCGTCTGCTCGTCAATCACCCCCGCGTCCAGACCGGCCGCCAGTGTCAGCGGTTTTAACACCGACCCCATTTCATAAACCCGTTCAATCAGAGGATTGATGAGCAATGATAAATCTGATTGTTTTTGGCCGGGATCAAACGTCGGCTGCGCCGCCAAAGCAAAAATCGCGCCAGTCCGGGGATCTAAAATAATGCCGCCGGCCGTTTTCGTCTGCCAGTGTTCCATAATTATCGACAACTGATCTTCTAAAAAACGCTGAACCTTTGGTTCAATGGTCAAAACAATATCGCCTCGAGGAGTTGTGGCCGAATCTTGGCTTGGATCAACGGTGGTAGAAAATAATTTTGAAAGAAAAGTGGTAAAAGTTAATTCATTATCGCGACTCAAGAATTCGTTATATTGTTTTTCTAGACCGTAGCGACCGGTTTTGGCGGTTCCGGTGCTATCATAGCCAATAAAACCCAGGGTTTGAGCCGCGAGTTGTCCGCCGGGATAGGATCGGGATTGTTCTTCAATAATTTGCACGCCGGGCAAATTAAGCGCCCGGACCGCCGCCGTGGCCGTGGCCGTTAATTGTCCGGCAATTTCTTCATACGGATCCCCCGCGCGCGCGGCTTTGCTGGCGAACTCGGTTTCAACCAATGTCGGCCAGATCATTTTTAATTTACTGTAGGTTTCCGGCGGTTTAATGATTTGCGTCGGATTAATGGTTAAAATAAAATTCGCCTGAAGCGTCGCGCCGGAAACCAGAGCGCCATTTTTATCTTCAAAAAAAATTGAGCCGCGATTAAAAGTTTGCCCGGCCAATGATTGCCGATGCTGGCGCTCGGCCTGCTGGCGATAATTTTCACCGATGATGATTTGCACAAAAAAAAGTTTGGCGGCCAAGGCCAAACCGATAAAAACAAATAAACCAGTAATTAATTGTAGCCGCGACGATGATTTATTCTTCATAACCGCCGAGGCCATCTAAGGTCTATCAGTTAGACCAAGCGCTAAATGAGGAAGGGTAATTGTGGCAAAAGTGGCATCATCGGGATTGGTTTCTTCAAAACCTAAAGCGTAGACCTGTTTCAGGTTAATTGTCTTCATTAAAGTCAGATATTGATTTTCTAGTTCGGTAGTGTCCAAAGTCAGTTGCGCGCCGAGACGCCGTAAATTTTCGCGGGCGGCGGCTTTAAAAATCAAATCGTTCACTAAATAGAGATAACTGAACGAAACAAAAATTAGAAAAATCAATAACCACCAAAATAATTTCTGGCGGGAAAGTCCAATTTTAAAATTTTTAGTGGTCATTTTTTTTGAATAATTCGAAGCGTGGCGCTACGAGCGCGGGGGTTAATTTTAATTTCTTCAAAGGTTGGTTTGATGGCGTGACGAGTGATAATTTGGCCGCCACCGTTGTCTTTCGCGTGCCGAAAAAAATTTTTGACGATCCGGGCTTCGCCGCTATGGAAAGTAATGATGGCTAATCGGCCACCGATGGCGAGACTGGCAAAACCTTTTGCCAACCCTTCGGCCAACGCGGGCAATTCATCATTGACGATCAGGCGCAGAGCTTGAAAAACTTTAGTGGCAAAATGCCGGCGACGACCGGGCGCGCGATACGAATGGGGCACGGCTTGACGGATTATTTCTACTAACTGTCCGGTGGTGTTGATTGGCGTGGTTCGCCGTGTCTTAACGATCGCTTGGGCAATCTGACGAGCGAATGATTCGTCGGCATAATTCTTAAAGTCCGTTGCGAGTTCTTCTTCCGTCCAACGATTGACGATGTCTCGAGCGGCCAGACGCCCGGGCGACGGTTTAGCTTCGTAGGTCATCAGCAACGGTTCGTCGGTTTGAAAAGAGAAACCGCGACCGGAAGAGAGGATTTGGTTTGAAGAAAAACCCAGATCCAGAAACAGACGGTCAATTTGCGTCAAACCAAGCGAGGATAAAACTTGATCCAGTCGGCGGAAATTATCAATTCGCAGGGTAACTTGGCAGGGGACTTGAATCAATCGCGCGCGGACAACTTCAATCGCCGTCGCGTCCTGGTCAATCCCGATCAAATGGCCGCCGATGATTTGCTTGGCGATTTCTATACTGTGACCACCACCGTTGATCGTACCGTCAACAACGGTCAAGCCGGGTCGGAGATCTAAACCGGCGATCACTGACTGTAAAAGAACTGGTTGATGCATCTCGTCAGGCGAAACTCAAAAAACTCCAACTTCGCCCAATTTCTCGGCCAACAAATCGGCTTGACGTTCGAGTTTTTTGGTCTCATCTTGCCAGCGCGCCTCATCCCAAATCTCCAGACGGTCATTAACTCCGGCAATCACCACTTTGGTTTTCAGTTGAGCAAAAGTTTTGAGAAAATCCGGAATCAAAATCCGCCCCATCGCATCAACTTCAGTTTCAATCGCGCCGGCCAATAAAAAGCGAAGGAAACTGCGCGTATCGGCTTGGCCTTGAGTGAGTTGAGCTAATTTAGACATAATCACTCCCCAAGATTTTATCGGATAAACAAACAAACAAGTGTCTAAGCCACGCGTCAAAACAATTTTTCGACCAAGCAAACGGCGAAAAGGCGCTGGCAACGCCACGCGTTTCTTATCATCAATCGCGTGTCGATATTCGCCGATTAACACATTGGTCATAAAACCCACTTTTACCCACTGTGGTTAGATTATATTCCACTCTCCCCCACTTCGCCAATAAAAGTTATCCACTTTTCACCAACCCAAAAGATCCCGATAAATTAAAGGTTTTCGGAAACATTAAAATGTTATCCACATAAGCATTAGTAGGAATAATCAAAAGAGACTCACATTTTGAGTCTCTTTTTTCTTGCCTGGTTATTTCTTCCTATTCTATTTCTACTCCGCTGGTTTCGGGCGCAGAGTCGGAAAATAAATCACTTCGCGAATATTTTGGTTGTCAGTTAAAAGCATCGCTAAACGATCCACGCCGATGCCGACGCCGCCGGCCGGCGGCAAACCGTATTCCAGCGCCTCCAGATAATCTTCATCAAATAATTGAGCTTCGTTATCGCCGGCTTGTTTATTTTTTTCCTCATTGGCAAACCGCGCGCGCTGTTCCAATGGGTCGTTCAGTTCGGAAAAAGCTTTGGCAATTTCTAAACCGCCGATCACTAATTGGAAGGCATCGACAAATTCCGGCTGATCAGTTTTAGCCTTAGCCAACGGCAGATAATTTTTCGGATAATTAACGATAAAAGTCGGCTGGATTAATTTCGGCCGGCAAACTTTTTTGTAAATCAAGTCAAAAATTTTCTCTCGCGGCGCGCCGGTTGGCAAAGTAACTCCAAATTGCGCGGCTTTCAGCGCCAAATCTTTGTCGGTAATGGCGGCCGGGTTGATAATCAAGGCATATTGTTTAAATAAATCAAAATAATCAATGATACGGAAACGCCCATGACAATCGATCTTTTCGCCATTATAAGTAAAGGTCATTTGCTGGCCGAACTCTTTAGCCAATTGTTTAATTAAACGTTCAACCAGCTGGCGCTGTTTGGCGGCATCACTATAAGCTTCGTAAAATTCCAGCATGGTAAATTCCGGATTATGGGTGACATCAATCCCCTCGTTTCGGAAACAACGGGATAATTCATAAACTTTAGGAAAACCGCCGATGAGCATTTTTTTCAAGTAAAGTTCCGGCGAGATTCTTAAGTAAAGATCAAGATCGAGGGCGATATGATGAGTTTTGAAAGGCACGGCGTTTGCCCCGCCCGGCAGAGATTGTAGTATTGGTGTTTCCACTTCCAAATATTCCTGATCGTCTAAAAAACGACGCAAAGATTGGATAATAAGCGACCGCCGAACAAACCGCGCGCGCACGTCTTCATTAAATAAACTGTCCAAATAACGCCGACGGAAACGTTCATCGACATCCGCGAGACCGTGCCATTTATCCGGCAACGGTCTTAAACTTTTAGCTAATGGTTGCCAAGTTTTCACCAACACGGTCGGTTCTTTAGTTTTCGTCAGAAATAACGTTCCGGTGACGGCCAGAAAATCGCCTCGGTCAACAACCGTTTCAAACAATATTAGAGCTTCTTCGCCTGTTTCTTCCGGTTTGATTAAAATTTGAATTCGATCGGTGCCGTCATTAAGATCGGCAAAAATCAAATGGCCTTGTCGACGCAGGCCGACGACGCGGCCGGCTAAAGATAACGGTCGCTGCTTTTTTTCCAATTTAGCAAATAATTTTTTGACTTGAGCGAGCGAATAATCAATAGTGACGGCAATCGGATAAGGCTCAATTGACTGCGTCCGAAGTTTGGACACTTTGGCCAATCGTTCATTTTTTAATTCCGAAAACTGAGCCATTAAAAAACCTTGATCACTTGATAAATAATTTCGCCTTTGGGTGTTTTCACTGTGACCGTATCTCCTTTTTTCTTATTCATTAAACCGGCGCCAAGCGGCGAAAGATAAGAGATTTGGCCGGCGGTCAAATCCACTTCTTCCGGTCCGACAATCCGATACTTATTTTCTTCATGGCGGCCTTTTTTGCTGATGGTTAAAGTTGAACCAATGCCGACCGTCGTCGAACGACGCTCGCCGATAATCTCCGAGACCTTAAAAATCGCTTCTAGTTTACCGATCCGATCTTCCGTCTCCGCTTGTTCTTCGCGCGCGGCATGATACTCGGCATTCTCCGACAAATCACCCAGAGACTTGGCGAATTCCAGTCGGTCGGCAATCTCCCGACGTTTAACGGTTTTCAAATTTTCCAACTCCTCCTTCAGTTGATTATACCTTTCTTGAGTTAGGTAATGTTTATCTTCTTCCATTTAATCCAATATCGTATCTTTTTTAATCGGCGGCGTCAACTTGAGAAATACTTTTTAAATACTCCGGTGCGGTGTCGGCCAACCAATCAAAAAATTGACGCATAATAAAAACGCCGCCGACGGTGTTTTCTCGGTGACCGCGCTCCATGGTCACGGCAAAAGCGTAACGTGGTTGATCATAAGGAAAGAAACCAATCACCCAAGAGTTTACGGCTTCTTTGGTCGTGCCTAGTTCGGCCGTACCGGTTTTGGCGGCAATGTCAACATAAGGAACATTCAATCCTCCGGCTGTGCCATTGGTTACGGCTAGTCGCAAACCTTCACGCACGATTGGAAAAACTTCCGGTTTAATTGGAATTTCAATTAAACGCGATTTAGGCAGGACGATAGTGGAACTGGCGGCTAATATAGTCGGAGTGATTAAGTAACCGCCATTGGCGATCGCCGCGATCGCCCGAGCCATTTGTAACGGCGTCACTTGAAAACCATATTGGCCGATGGCAGTGTGGTAAGTATCACCGACCCGCCACGGATCGCCGGGAAAAAATTTTGCTTTCCAGTCCGGCGTGGGAATGACTCCCGCTTTTTCGGTCGGCCAATTAATGCCAGTCGGCGTTCCTAAACCAAAAGCTTTGGCATATTGATCAATGCGGGCAATTCCAAGTCCCGGTTGATCCTCAAAGCCGCCGCCGACCTCATAAAAATACACATCGGAAGAGACAGCCAGCGCTTCGCGCAAATCAGTGGCGCCGTGCGCCTTCCAATCGCGGAAAATTGATGGCCGATCCGGTACATAAGGATTAGGGACGACCAAAGTGCCGGTACTGGTGATTTTCTTGTCAAGCGTGATCACTCCTTCATTCAGCGCCCCGACGGCAATAAGCGGTTTAATAGTTGAACCGGGCGCGTACAGGCCGGCGATGGCGCGATTTAAAAATGGTTTGGCCGGATCGGTAAACCAACGTTTAATCGTTTCATTATCTTCCCCGCGCGCGATCACTTGCGGGGCGTATTCTGGATAGCTAACTAAAGTCAATAATTCACCATTTTTTACGTCAAGAATGACGCCGGCGCCACCGGCAAAACCGCGCTCGTGAGCTAGAGTTTTAATCAGTTCAAATAATTTATTCTGCAAGCGCGCATCAATTGACAGATACAGACTTTCGCCAATTTGCGGCGGCCGCAAAGAATAGGAAGATTGAATTTTTCCGTAAGCATCCACTTCTTCAATCAGGGTGCCTTTTTGACCGAGTAGACGTTGATTGTAAGTTTTCTCCGCACCATCGCGGCCGATCAGTTCGCGTGGATCAAAATTATAAACTGATAATTCATCGGCGGACGGATAACCGACATAACCCAAAAGATGAGCGAAACCGGTCGTGGAGAGATAAGTCCGTTCCGGATTGTTCCAAACTAATTCTTGCCCCCAGCGATCATAAATTACCCCCCGTTCCGGGAAAAGTTGGGTCTGGCGCAGAGTGTTAGTAGCGCTGCGCGTGGCAAAGGTTTGACCGTTGATTATTTGTAAATAATAAGTGCGGCCAAAAAAAACTAGAACAATCAAGACGAAAACCATTGTTAAAATAAAAACGGCGGATTTTTTAATTGGCTGTTCCAGTTCGCCTTCAAACTGCTGGCGGTCAAAAGCCGGCAAATTGTAAGCATCAAGAAAAATTTCATCCGGATCAATAATCATTTTTTAATCGATCAAATCTGATAAATTGGCGGCTGATAAAAACAACTATTAAGACTCCGACCATTGTTAATAGGCCGATCATGAGATGGCCATTTTTGCCATAAGCCCAATCAAAAAGCAAGGCCGCGGCCAAGGTGCCGTAAATCGGTTTAATCATTATTGTCGAAATAATAATCGCGCCGAGGGCCAAAGGCCAAGGCAAAAAGAGAACGACACCGAAGATGATGATCAAATAAAATATTTTACGAACCATGAATTTCCAACCATGATAGTAATTCTAAATTGACCGGACTGCGAAATAAAATTTCTTGAAAAGCGTTGACCGGATCGCGATTAATGATTTGAATTTCACCCAATAGATATTCCTCCGTATCGCGAATAATAAAAATTGGATCGCCGATTTTAAGTGTCAAATCGCGCGGCAGCGAAACAATATAATTGCCGCCGCCGCGGCCGCGGGCTTCGGCGGCGACACGGTCCGGTCCGATCAACACTTCAAGTTTTTTACCCCAACCGGAATACAGTTCAATTTTAACCGTACGCGCGTAAACCGCCGATATTTCGCCGATGGTTGTGGTTTCGCTCACCACTAAATCGCCCGGCTGCGGCAAAATATCGGCAGTCTCTGATCCAATATCGGCAATAATCACACCGGTTGGCGATTGATTTGAACGAGTAAGCACCCGCGCGATCGTCACCGGCCGCGGCGGCGGACTCAACCGGTTAAAGATTTTGCGGAGCGCTTGATTATCCAACGTCAACCGTTGGCGTTCCAAATCAACTGCCCTAAATTTGGCGACGGTTTTATTTAATCGTTCAATCTCATTAATTAATTCCGTGCGACTGGAAAAAAAATATTTAGTGCGGCCGAGCGCGTTGAGACCGGTAGCGCCCAAGGACCAAAACGGTCGAGCGAGAGTTAAAACTGCCTGTTCCCCCAGCCGATAAATAATGGGACGGCTGAATAACCAAACTAGCACCAGACCAAATAAAAAAATAGCGATCGGCGAACGAAAAAAACGCTGACCGAAAAAATTAGCGCGGTAATTCATCTTCATCAGGCAAAAGTAAATCGCGATAGTGGTCCAGATTTTCCAAAATAATACCGGTGCCGCGAACCACGGCAGTCATCGGATCGTCGGCGATAGTCACGGGAATTTTCAATTCATAATTCAATAATTCCCGCAAACCATTGAGGGTCGCGCCGCCGCCGACTAGAATTATTCCCTTATGCATAATGTCGGAGACGACTTCCGGCGGCGTCGTTTCTAACACTTCTTTAATCGCCGTGATTAAGTTTCTGACGGCTAAATTAACGGCTTCTCGCACGTCGGTATCGGTAATCACCGCTTCTTTCGGCAAGCCGGTAACCAAATCGCGTCCGCGAATGGTTGCTTCCAGGGTTTCCACTCTGGTCCACACTGAACCAATGGCGATTTTTACTTCCTCAGCGGTTTTCTCGCCCAAGAGAATTTTAAATTCGTCGCGCACATAAAAAATAATGTCTCGATTGAAACGGTCGCCGGCCACGCGCAAATTTTTTGAACGAACAATTCCACCCAATGAAATGACGGCGATGTCGGTCGTGCCGCCACCGAGATCAACAATCAGATTACCCACCGGTTCCCGGACCGGCAAACGGATGCCGATCGCGGCGGCCATCGGTTCTTCCACGATCTGGACCGTCCGCGCGCCGGCCTGCCGGGCGGCGTCGCGCACCGCCCGAACTTCCACATTAGTAATACCCGAAGGAACGCCGATCACCACTTGTGGTCGGAAGAACTTTCGCGGTCTTAATTGGGCTACCCGTTTCAAAAAATAGGCGAGCATTTCTTGAGCGACTTCAAAATTGGAAATCACGCCGTCAACTAAAGGGCGGATAATTTCAATGTGTGCCGGGGTGCGACCGAGCATTTGTTTTGCGTCGTTACCAACGGCCACAATCCGATCGGTTTTTCGATTGATGGCCACAATTGTCGGTTCCGAAATAATAATGCCGCGGCCTTTGACATAAATTAAAGTATTGGCCGTGCCCAAATCTATTCCCACCGCGTGAGAAAAAGATTCGTATAAATGATCTAACCAAGCCAAGCGCATAATTCGTCTTCGGTTAAAAAACTTTTTTCGCCGGTTGACCGTTTAATTAACTCGATTTTTCCGGCCGCTAACGTCTTATCCGAAATGATCGCTTGGTAAGGCAAGCCCACAAGATCGGCGGCGGCAAATTTTTCGCCGGCGGAAATTTCCCGCCGGTCATCCCAAAAAACTTCGCGGCCGAGTTTGATTAGTCGCTCATACAACGGTCCGGCCGCGCGCGCGGCCGGGCCATCGGCCAGGCCGAGGGATAGTAAATGAATCGGGAACGGCGCTGCCGCTTCAGGCCAGACTAAACCGCGTTCATCCGACAAAATTTCAACGAGCGCTCCCATTAGCCGACTCACTCCCAAACCGTAACAACCCATAATCATCGGTTGATTAACGCCAGTTTCGTCGCGATAGGTTAAATTGAAAACCTGGCTAAAATTGGTGCCTAACTTAAAAATATTAGCCACCTCAATTGCCGTTTCAGATTCCAATTTTTGGGTGCCGCAACCCGGACAATTATTTTTCCGATCAAAAATCTCTTCATTGACGGCCAAATGGCAAGACTTGCAGAGACGAATTGAATCTTCACCGGCGGGCGTTAAGACTTGAAACTCATGAGAAAATTCGGCAAAAGTGCCGCCGGCGGCCAGGGTTAAATAGGTTTTTTCGGTCAGGCCCAAGATTTCAAATATTCTTTTATAGGCGACTGTTACCAAATCATAAAAATGCTGTAAATCGGTTTCGTCGCGATGAAAAGAATAAAGATCTTTCATTAAAAATTCGCGGCCGCGCAACAAACCCGACTTGGCGCGCGGTTCCATTCGAAATTTGGTTTGAAATTGAAAAACCGACAAAGGCAGATCTTGGTAGGAATTGAGATAATTCTTGACGAGCGGCGTGATAATTTCTTCATGCGTCGGACCGAGAGCCAGTTCCCGTTCACTGCGGTCGCGGAGTTTGTACAAATCGGTCATTTTATCCCAGCGGCCGGTAGTTTGCCAATTTTCTTTCGGTTGCAGGGCCGGCATCAGTATTTCTTGGGCTCCGAGAGTTAGTATTTCTTGACGAATCAAATTTTCCAGTTTTTGCAAAACCCGCCAACCAAGCGGCAAGAAAGAATAAACTCCGGCCATTTCCTTGTGAATAAAACCGGCGCGGACCAAAAGTTTCGCGTTCGTCGCTACTTCATCGGCCGGCGCTTCGCGCCGCGGTTGGGTAAAAAGTTCCGACTGCCGCATATAGTTGGTATGTTAGGTCAAAATCTCAATCTTGTCCAATTTATTTTGACGATTAAAAAATGAATTTTTGCAGATCATGATAAGTCACGAAAATCATCAGGAGAATCAACATAGCAAAGCCGGCTAAATTGAGCCAATGAACCGCTGGCGGTTTAATCGGCGAACCTTTAATGGCTTCAATCAACAAAAAAAGTAAGCGGCCGCCGTCGAGCGCCGGCAGAGGCAATAAATTTAATAAGGCCAAATTGATGGAAATGACGGCAATAAAAAACAATAAGTAACCGAATCCTAAATTGGAAGCGGTGCCAACGAGTGAAGCCAAACCGATCGGCCCAACGACTTGGTTCAAAAGTTGTTTTTCGCCGCGGAACAAATCGGCCACCAGTTTGATTAAACCTTGAGCGGTTAAAAAGGTCAGTTTGGCAAACATTTGGCCGCCGGCCACAATGGCGCGCGGCAGTGATAATTTAAGCTGGCCAACAACATCCAAACCCAAGCCGATAGCCGCGCGCCCGGGCGTTAAACCGAGCGCCGGCGTTACCGCCCGTTCGGTGATAAAAGTTTTTTGTTTCGCCGCTGGTTGGATAAAACCGATGGTGATTTCTTGATCGGCGCGATTAGCGGTAAAATTCTGCACTTCTGGCGCGGTGGTCGGCGCGATGGCCTCGGCGCCGGCGCGAAGCGAAACAACCACATCGCCCGGTTTTAAGCCGGCTTTAGCCGCTGGCGAGTCGGGCGCTACTTGCACAACGGTTAATTGCGGATTGCGAATCTGGTAACCGGTTGGAACCGCTTCAGCACTAAGTGGCAAACCGGTTGTTGAAAGCGCCACGGTAAGTAACAACCAAGCTAAAAGCAGATTAAAAACTATTCCGGCGGCCAAAATTAAGGCTTGAGTCCATTTACTTTTGGCAATCAGGGAAACTGAGGAACTGGAATCTGTTTTCACTTCTTCGGGATCTTCGCCATAAATTTTAACGAAACCGCCGAAGGGAATAATATTTAACGAATAAAGCGTCCCGCCGCGCCGCCAGCCGATAAGCCGCGGTGGAAAGCCCAGACCAAATTCATCCACGCGCACGCCGGCGCGCTTGGCCGCCAAAAAATGCCCAAGTTCGTGCGAAAAAATTAGTATGCCTAAAACGATGAGAAAAATAATGACGGTCATAATCAGTTCAAAATTTCCTTCTCTTTCTTTTCAATCAATAACTCAAAGTTTTTATTTTCCTGATCAATGATTTTTTGCAATTCGTCTTTGAAGCGGAACTTGTCGTCTTCGGAAATTTTCTTTTCCCGTTCGTTTTTTTGAATTTCACTCCAAGCCTTGTCTCGCGCCTGGCGCAGAGCATTTCGCGCTTCTTCCAATTTCCCTTTTACCACTTTCACTAATTTTCCCCGGCTCTCGGCAGTCAATTCCGAAAAAATAATTCGGAAACCAGCTTCATCTGTCGTGATGGAAACGCCAAGATTGGCAGCGGCAATCGCCGCCTCAATGTCTTTAATTTGATTTTTATCCCACGGATTCAGACGCAACGTCCGCGCGTCTTCAATCACCACGGCGGCGAGATTCTTCAGGGGCAAACGACTGGCATAAACATTAACCATAATGCCGTCAAGTAAGACTGGTGTCGCGCGGCCGGTGCGAATGCTGGCTAATTCCCGTTTTAAATTCTCCGCGATTTCTTTTCCTTGATTTTTAATTGGCGTAAAATTGTAAGACATTTTTATATTATATCATAAAATTTTTATAAAATCGGCAATACCAGCGCCAGATGTTCAAAAATTAATTTGGGGAGACTGGACTGGTCGGCTAAATAATTACGCGCTTGACTGATGGCCTTTAATGCTTCAGCTAATTCTGGCGTTGGTTTCGTCAAGAGATAGTCGTGACAAATTAATTCCAAAGCTTCCGCCCGTCGTCTCGCCTGGCGCCGGTCAATTTTTCCTTCCTCGGTTAAGGTTAATTCAGCGATCAATGATAACCGTTGATCCGGCTGGGTCGCAAAAAAATTTTTTGCCCATTTAATATCCAGAGCGTTTTCATCAACGGCGCGCGTCGTTACCTGACAGAGCTGACAGCGCGAGCGAAGGGTCGGTAAAAGGTCATTCGACTCGCGGCAAACAATCATAAAATGCGTTTGCGGCGCCGGTTCTTCCAGCACTTTGAGCAGGGCTTGTTGAGCCGGTATGGTCATCGTCTCCACGGCAATAACAAAAAATTTTCGCTGATCCGTCCAAGTTTTAAGTTGTTGTCTTTCACTCACCTGCCGGCTGTCTTCAATGTTCCAGATTTCCTGTTCATGACGGTGAACCTCGGCCGGGCCGTGCGCCGTAATTATTTTTTCAATTTGCTCCAGGGCGGCGTGACGAGGGCCGATAAATAAATAAGCATGATGATTCAAGGCCATACGTTAATGCTTGGCTAAAATTGACCGTTTATAAACTCCCAAGTGATCAAGGGCGACACCGGTTCCTTTTACCACGCAAAAAAGCGCATCCTCGGCCACCATCGCTTTGACGCCGATCTGCCGATAAATCAACTCCGGTAAATTTCGCAATAGTGCCGAACCGCCGGTCATAATGATGCCGTTATCAATAATGTCGGCGGCCAGCTCCGGCGGCGTTTCCTGAAAAACATTTTTGAGCGCAGTGAGAATTTCTTTCAATTCCCAATCTATCGCCCGCACAATTTCATTGGTTTTAATTTCCGCCAGCCGCGGCAAACCGGTCATCAAATCTCGGCCTTTGATCGTATAAATCAGTTCGTCTTCTACCGGCACGGCCGAACCGATGGCGATTTTCACCTCCTCGGCGGTTTTATCGCCGATGGCTAAATTAAAAGTTTTTTTAATATGATCGGCAATCGCCTGGTCAATCCGGTTGCCGGCGCATTTGACGGAAGTGGAAGCGACGATGCCGCCGAGCGAAATAACCGCCACATCGGTGGTGCCGCCGCCGAGATCCATAATCATGTGACCGCGCGCCTCATGAATCGGCACGCCGGCACCAATGGCCGCGAGAATCGGTTCTTTTACGATGTAAGCGTTTTTAGCGCCGGCTTTGATCGCCGCTTCAATTACCGCTCGCCGTTCGGTGGAAGTAACGCCGGCTGGCACCGAGATCATTACTTCTGGTTTCCAGATATTAAAGCGGCCAAGCGCTTTACTGATGTAATAACGGAGCATAATTTCCGTGACGCGATAATCGGCGATGACGCCGTCTTTCATCGGCCGGTAAGCGATAATGCCGCCCGGCGTTTTGCCGATCATTTCTTTCGCCTCGGCGCCGACGGCCAAAACGCGACGATCCGCTTTGGCAATCGCCACCACCGACGGTTCATTGAGAACAATGCCTTGGCCGGGCAGAAAAACCAATGAGTTGGCGGTGCCTAAATCAATTCCTAATTTTTTGGCAAAAAACGGCATAATCTTGATTTAACATAATCCGAATTAAATAACTAGCAACGTTTGATCGCCACGCCCAGCACGCGTAAACGCTCGTCAATTCGTTCGTAACCGCGATCAATGTAATGGATGTTATGAATGATAGTTTCGCCAGCGGCGATAACGCCAGCAAGCAGATAAGCCAAGCCGGCGCGAAGATCGGGGCTTTCCGCTGTTTGACCTTTAAGCGGCGTCGGTCCGTCAATCGCCGCCTCGTGGGGATTTAAAATTTTCGTCTCGGCGCCCATGCGGTTGAGCGTTTCCAGATACAAAAGCCGGCCGCCAAAAATAGTTTCAAAAATCGCGCTGTGACCGGCGGCTTGAGTGAGCAGAATAGCGAACGGCGCTTGCAAGTCGGTGGGAAAACCCGGGTATTCGTGAGTTTTTAAATTTAGCGGCTGTAATGGTTCACCGCGGGATGGACCGGCGACGGTGACAGTTTTTTCTTTCACCGCAATTGAAGCGCCCGCGAGGATTAAATGTTGGAGCAACGATTCAAGATGAACTGGCTCGCAATTAGTAACAGTGATTTTTTTTCCAGCCAATGCACCGAGGATTAAAAAACTGCCGGCTTCAATGCGATCGGGTAAAATTTGGTATTGATGATCTTGACTGGTGAGCGATCCGGTGCCGTTAATTGTGATTGTAGAAGTGCCGAGGCCATCAATCTTGGCACCGACAGTGACGAGAAAACGGCCGAGGTTTTCAATCTCCGGTTCCAGGGCGCAATTTTTCAGCACTGTTTGGCCGCGCGCGAACACGGCGGCTAAAATAAAAGTTTCGGTCGCCGTAACACTGATGTTGCGAAAAAAAATTTCGGCGCCGACCAAACCTTGCGGCGCCGAAATGGTGTAGGTTTGATCAGTTTCGCTAACCATCGCGCCTAAAGTTCGGAAACCGCTCAAAAACAAATCAATCGGCCGCTCACCGATGACACAGCCGCCGGGATGAGGAAAAGTTACGGCACCATAACGACCAATCAATGGACCAAGTAAAAGAATGGAGGCCCGGATTTTCTGCGCCAGTTCCGTGTCAAGATTAGTCCTTAATACGGGTATTTGTTCGGGAACAGTGATCGCGGCTTGCCGCGGCGTTCGTTTGACGCGCGCGCCGAGATGCGCGATGAGCATCAGCATTTTATCCACATCGTCAATTTCCGGCAGATTGGTCAGAGTCAAACGGTCGCGAAAAAGAAAGGCGGCGGCGATGGCCTGTACGGCGTCGTTTTTGGAACCATTAGTCTTAATTTCGCCGTTTAACTTCCTCTTTCCAGCCAAACCCTGAATCACGAATTTTTCTCCGCTCATTTTGTCATTCTACTCTCCCCGCTTTATTTTTACCAATTATTAGACAAAAATTGCCTAATATGATAGATCTAAACTAGATCGTCCAAGGTTGTTCAGTTTGTCCGAAACAAAAGGAGATGTTTAATGCCGCGATTAGACCTTTTAAAATTGAATGAGGCCGGAGAGGTTTCCGGTGTTTTGCGCCGTCGGTGGCAATCACATGTGCTTGAATCTTTTTCAGAAGATCCGTTAATTGCCGTCAGTAAGCGGGTTGGTTTTGCTTTTGGATGTATGATGTCATCAGTTTTTATTTTTTGTTCGTGGTTGCTTGCTGTAAGTCTGATTCCAAATGTGGAACCCGTGAAAGAGGTGAGTGGTAAGATTATTTTATTTCTTCTTGTTTTTTCAACTGTACTAACTCTTTTTTTATTGTTATTAGCCGCCTGGCTATATTCAACTCGAGACAGAACCGGTTTCGTTGAAGATTTGGAAGAGTTCTCTTCCACGACCGGCGAAACTCTTTATGTGATCGCCCGGATGGGATTAAGGGAGTTGGAAGAGTTGGCGCACCGAACTCTTTATCTAAAAGCGTTGGCGGTGATGGAAATGGCGGAGGCTAAAAAGCAACATGAAAAACCACCAAACGACACTGTAGACAACGTGCCCTGGGAAGTTCTGGATCAAAAATGGCGTGAACTCCTTAAGGAATTTAAAAAAACACACTATCTGCTGCACCACAGATTTGGGTTGGTCAGCGAAGAAGATCCGGAAGCTCCCCTTTTCTTTGACCAGAATCCACTGGCAAAGAAAGCCGAGGCAGTTGTTCCCAGATGAGATAAAAACAAGAGTATTGATGTAACTAATCATTCCCCCGCCAATGGTCGTAAGATTACCAGCGGGGGATTTTTTTATAATTATTATACAACATCAGTATTTGGGAGGCGTTTCCTCCCAGCATTTCTAAATAAAAAAACCCGGGAACACTCTGGGTTACGACGGTAGAGTGTTCCGGGGATCGGCTCGAGCAAGCAACAATTCGATGGCATGGAGTCGGTTACCGATTGGTTTCCGGGTCCTGCTTGCCTTCGCCTCTGCATCCTAGGTCAGGCTAGCAAAGCAATTTCCTCGTGTCAATAGGCGTTGTGGATATCTACTCGCTATTTTACACCGTCAAGTCTTCAGTTAAAATACCCTTATCTAGCTTCATATTTTCCGATTGATAAATTTTTTGATAACTCTCGTCCGGCAGTTTTTCTTCCACCGTAAAATAATACTCGCCGGGCGGCGTTAAGAAGAAAAATCGCCCCAGCGCGTCGGCCACTACTGATTTGACCTGTTGATTAACACTTGGAATAAACGCCCGAATGATGGCAAACGGCACCGGCAGACCGGTCTCCGCTCGTCGCACTACGGTTATCGGATGCCGCGTCCGCCAAATATATTTTAATAAAAATACGCCAGCATAAAGTACCGGTAAGACTAGATTAATGACGCTCGGCCAAAATAATAATTGATAAAAAGCCAGGACTAAACCGAGACCGAATAAGGTGTTGTAAATCAGCGCGCGGCGGCGTTCGCGACGCGAATGAATCACAAAAAAACCTTGTTGTTGTTTGGCAAATTCGTTCCAGTCAAAAGCCACCGGATCAAGCGGAATGTTGCGGTTGATGACCTCGCCGCTCGCGGTGGTAAACGGTTCGCCAAAATAAAGACCGTCGTATAATTCATCGTGATTTTTGCCTTGCAGTTTCAACGACGGAAAACGGTAGTGGGTTTTATTGGCCATTAAAGTATAGCCGGCCGGCGGCAAGAGAAAACCGTACCGGCCGTCCAGATCGGTAATGGCCGTAGCCGCGTCCGTATCCTCTCGTTTGGCAATGACATAAGCCGGGTCCAGCGGCCGTTTGGTAACCGAGTCATAAACCACGCCCCAGGGCGTTCGGCGTTTTCGCAGACCCAGCACGCGCAGCAACAGCGTCCAAAAATGAATAATCAAAAAATAAAGATCGGAAAAAGAATTAATCTGGTTGGTTAAAGCTAGAGCTTGCGATAGACCGGCGCCTAAGCCGACGACCGTGACTATGGGTTGAGCGGTTTGGGCGACCTTTTGACTGAAAGCCGCGAACGGCGTTTGGGGCTGACCATTGGTGATTGATAAAATTCCCGTCAAATGTTTAACGGTCTGATTTTTAAAATTGATGATGTAAATATAAATTGGATAAAGGCCGTTTTTGTAGAGCACACCGAGATTGGCGACATAGGCGGTTTTATTTTCATTAATCCGCAGGGTGAAAGATTTAGAGTTCGCCCGATCGGCCGGATCAACAATGGTCAGGCCGATGGTTTTTAAAGATTCTGGCAAACGGTCATAATTGATTGAAACCGATAAATCTTTGCCAACCACGACCGGCACCGTATCCCCGGTCAGAAAAAAGCGCGGTCGCTCGCCGAGTTGAGAAAAAATAAAATCACCCAAATCAAGTTTTTGGATCAAGGGATCGGGGTCAATGACGGTGGGAAAAAATTGAAACGGATCAAGGGGAGAGCCGCCGCCCGGACCGCCACCACCGGGCGGTTCCGAACTTGACGGTTCCGTACTGGGCGGTTCAACGACTGGCGGTTTGTCTTCCGGTTTGGTTGACGGCACTGTGGCCGAAACAATAACACCGGAAGAATAATTACCGTTCGTTGCCCGGACAAAAGCGGCGTAAAAATAAGTCTGGCCGGGCGCGATTGTTTCGTCAATCGCCGCCTGGCCGGTACCGTCATAAATTAAAAGACCGTCCAAGGGGCCGGCCGGCACACTGCCGGCTTGCCGCACCACGCGCGCGGCGGAAAACTCCGGAAAGTCGGGATTGGTCCAGGTTAAAACTATCCGATTTTGAACCGGTAAATAATTGGCGATAAAATTACTGACATTGGCGATTGGTGTGACATATTGGCAAGAACCGTCGTCATTTGTCGCCGTGGAACTATAATTCGTAGCCAGCGGGTCGGTGCAACCGTTAATGGTCGTTGGTATAATCGTCGGACCGCCGCCGCCCGGCCCCGGTCCGGTGACTGATAAATTAACCTCCACGCCGTCGGTGGCCGCGAGAATAATTGTCGGCAATAAGAGGAGCAACCATAAAATTTTAACGGGCTTGATCATTAGGAAGCCAGGGCGGTGGCGGTGACCGTCGCGTTATAATCACCGGCGTTAACGGAAGCGGCGGTGCCGATTTCCGCTCGAAACTTGACGGTCGTAACCGTGCCGAGCGGCGTGTTATTAGTGGCGCGGGAAGCAATCGTCCGGTTGGCGGTGGAGAGAGCGTCCCAGCAACGGTCAGCCGTTTCACTGCTACCGACGCCGCAAGCCAAGCTGTCATCAAGATAACGGGAGGCGATTTCCGTCCCCTCCGGACTGAAACCGAATTCAGCCACTGAATTATCAATCGACCAAGCATAATCCGGGACGCTGCCGGCCGGCGTATAATTATTAAAATTGCCTCCGGTGGCCGCCAACGCCGGACTAGTGTCGGCTTTAATCGCCAAAGTGTAGCCGGCGGCATTATCGGTCGTGACGGTCCAGGCGACCGAACCGGACGATTGACCGCCGGTTGAATTACTAATAGTGGTCAAACTTAAATCCGTCGGTGCGGAAATACTGATTGACGAGATCAGCATATTTTGATAGCCGGCTTTAAGACGATAAGTCGTACCGGCCAATTCACCGGTGGCCGCTTCACCTAAAGTATCGGCGGCTTGATAGTTGGCGGAAGACGACAATTGACCGGCAAAATTCAAACTATCAACTTGAATTTTGTAATTGGTGCTGGAAGCCACGGCTGCGAGCGCCACGGCGAATAATATTTTCATCATTTTATTTTACCTCTAAAATATCGTCTGAGCTTAAAAACCAAAAATAAAACTGCGGCCAGACCAAAACCAATTTCCGCCAAGGCCAACCATGACCAGACAAAAAACGAGATTGATTGTTCGTCAATTAAGTCGGCATAACCGCGATTTAATTTTAACTCGGCGCGATACCAGCCGGCCGAGAGATTGGTTGACGAGATAATTTCCCGAATTCGGCTGCTGTCCGGCAAAACAAACCACGGATCAACGGCTAAATTGTTTTTGGCGCCGGTTAAACGATTGGTGAGAGTAATTCCGCCGTAAGGATTTAAATGGACATTGCCTTGATTGGTGTAATTGAGGTAAAAAGTCGGAATTTGTTTGGCTTCAATCATCTGTCCGCCCAAAAGACCGAAACTGGCTAATTTGCCGATTTCTCTGACTGTTACGCCGGCGGTTTTAATAAAAATCAGTGCGCCGAGCCGCGAGCGCGCGGCGGTCCATTGATTTTCTTCGCCGATCGGCGCGAATGAAAAAATCACCGCGCCGTAGAGTCCGCCCGCCGCGCCAATAGCAACGGGCAGGCTGATAACTACCGGCACCGTCGTGGCCTGGCCGGGCGCTAAATCAAGCGCGCGGACAGGCAGAGTTAAGTAAGGAAATAAAGAATAAGGGTTGGCGACCTCCGGTTCGATCAAATTAACCGGCTCGGCTGGCGAGACGCCGGGTTTAAAATCTTCCACCATTAAATTAACGCGAGTCGGACGATGACCGTTATTGATGACGGTCAATTCCCGTTGCGTTGATTCACCGGGGCGCATGGTTATTTCCACTTTCGCCGGCTGAAGCGTGAAGTCTGGCGCGGCCGCCGAAACCCTAGCGGCAATTAAAATAAAAATTAACCCGGCGAAAAAAATATATTTCTTCATGGCGTGCTTTTATTAATCGGCGTGATCACGAAGAGATAATCGTCGCCGCGGCCGTTACGAAAAATCGGAGTAATGATTCCCGTTTGCCGGCTGGCTTCAAACCGGACCTCCACTTGATCGGAAAAAGCATTTTTCAATTCCAAGAGCGAACCGGTGTCTTTTGCTGGATCGCCGGAAGCCGGCAAAGTAATCAATCCGGTGTCGGGCAGTTTACTCATTGGCCCGGAGATTTGATTGGTCACCGACAGTTCGCGCAACAATTCGGCTTTGATCTCCGCTTTTAATTCCGCGCGTGCGAGCTGATCTAATGGTGAGGTAGTCGTCAGGTCCGGAGATCCGACCGGCGGCGCACGACTCAAAAATTGCTTCCAATTGGTTGAAATCCTGCCCCAGCCGTAATTAAGATTGCTGACCAGGGTTTGTCCGAAGTCAAGCACCGCCAACCACAGCCGGACCAATTCTTTAGTCACATCGGCAAAAACGACGGCCGCGGCATTCCGCGAAATAGGCGCGGCGGTTAAAGCCGTCATCAGTGTATCGCCGGTTATTTCAGTGGTTAATTGAGTCCCCGACCGCAGATAGTGCCAAACGTCGTCCCGCCAGAAAGATTGAAAGACAAAAATTACCGAAACAATGAGGAGTAAGCGGCTAAGCGAATTGACTAAAAAATATTGGGAGTTGATTTGCGCTTCGCGCGCGCGGTGCCAAGCTTCCAGAGTGGGTAAAATTGATTCCGGAACATACCAATCACCGCCGAATTCACGGGTTGGCAATTCATTATTGCGGCAAGCGTCAAGCAATCGCTCTAATTGAAGATTTTTCGCGCGAGCCGCGGCGGCGACTGACAAAAAACGTTCCTCTCCCATTCTTTCATTATATATGATATTTTGAGTCAATGAAAATCGTGACGGTTATCCCCCTCGCCCGCGGTTTATTTCAGGAGGAACTGACCTATTTTACCAGTCAGGCGGTTGAGCCGGGAGCGATTGTTTCCATCGCGATTAAGCGGCGGACCGTGGAGGCGTTGGTGACCGCGGTTCAGTCGGTGGCGGAAATTAAAGCCGCGGTCCGGATGGCTGATTTTTCCTTGAAAAAAGTTTTGCGAATCAAGCATCATCATTTTTTCAGTCCGACTTTTCTGACTGTCGCCCGACAAATGGCCGATTACTTCGCCAGTCCGTTCGGTTTGGTTTTAAAAAATCTTGTCCCCGCGGCGGTTTTAAGCGAGCCGAGCGCAATCGGTTACGAACCAACCGCCCGCCGGACGAATAAACTGCGCGCGGAAAAATATCTCTTGCAAGAGGCGGATGACGAACGATTAATTCATTATAAAAGTTTAGTCCGCGAAGAGTTCGCCCGCGGCGCATCCGTTTTTTTAGGTCTGCCGACTTTAACTCGGATTAAACAGGCGCAACAATCGCTGGAACGCGGTATTACCGATTACACTTTTGTTTTTCATCATTCGTTCGGCCGAAAAAATCTTCTCGCCGCCTGGTCGCAAGCGCTGACGACCAAACATCCGATTTTAATAATCGGCACGCCCGGATTTTTGTCTCTGCCCCGCGCCGATCTCGGCACGGTGATTATAGACGAGGAAAGTTCCGCTGCTTACAAGGGCTTGGTCAGACCGTATTTGGATTATCGAATTTTTGCCGAAAAGTTGGCGGCCGCCAATGGTTGGCGTTTTGTTTTGGGTGATTTTGTTTTGCGCACCGAAACTCTTTATCGTCTGAAACAAGGTTCTATGCAAACAAAAATGCCGTTGAAACATCACGCAGTCACGAGCGCCGAGCAAAAAATCGTCAAGGTCGCCAATGTAGACGGCCAATTTCATCTTTTGAGCGAAGAATTAATCGGGGCGATTGAGGCGGCCAACCGCAATAATGAAAGATTTTTTATTTACGTTCACCGCCGCGGCTTGACGCCGTTGGTTGTTTGCCAGGATTGCGGCACGGCTGTTACTTGCGCCAATTGCGACGCGCCGGTCAGTTGGCATGAAGAGAGTTTGTTTCTATGCCATCATTGCGGCGCCCACCGGAGCGCCGCCGAGAAATGCGCCGTCTGCGACAGTTGGCGTTTAATCGGTTTGGGTGTCGGTATTGAAGCGGTGGTCAAGGAATTGGCCGTCCGTCTGCCGGCGCTTAAAATTTTTGAACTTGATAGTGATCGAATTAAAACGGAGAGTCAGGCGGCGATGTTGGTGAAAAAATTTATGGCGACGCCCGGCAGCGTTTTAATCGGTACCGAATTAGCAATTAATCATTTGAAGGAGAAAATTGAGAATACAGCGGTGGCGGCGATTGATTCGCTGTTCGCCTTGCCCGATTACCGCATTAATGAAAAAATTTTCCGCTTATTGATTCGCTTGCGCGCGCTGGCCGGAAAAAGTTTTCTGTTACAGGTGCGAAATGTCAAATCTCGGCTTTTTGAATTGGCCCGCCGCGGTTCGCTATTGGAATTTTATCAACAAGATTTGGCCGAACGGCGCGAGTATCATTATCCCCCGTTTCGACTTTTTATTAAAATTACGGCGGCGGGCGCGAAAGAAAAAGTCCTACTGGCGTTGAAGACTTTAGAGCAAAAATTGGCCGGTTATGAATTTGATGTTTTTCCGCCGTCAAGCGGCGGACATTCCTCAACCGAGTTTGCTTTAAATTTATTGCTGCGGTTGTCGTCCGACCGCTGGCCGGATCCGTCGCTGGTTAAAATTTTACGGACGTTGCCGCCGGAATATACTGTTAATGTTGATCCGGAAAATCTTTTGAATTAAAAAATGATTACCGAAATTAAACAGAAAAATGATCCGATTCTGCGCCGGACGGCCGCGCCCGTCGCTGACACTTTGCCGAGCGCGCGGGTTAATAAAATTATTGACTTGATGCGCCGCGCTCTGGCGGCACAAGCTGACGGCGTCGCTCTGGCGGCGCCGCAGATCGGCGTCAGTGAACAGATTTTTATCGTCAAAAATGACGCCGGGTCAAAAAAATTGTTGGTGTTTATCAATCCTCGCCTCGTCAAACGTTCGCGCCGGCAAGCGGAAATGGTGGAAGGCTGTTTGAGCGTTCGCGGCATTTACGGCCACATTAAACGTCGGGAAAAAGTAACGGTGGCGGCGTTGGACGAAAACGGCCGACGTTTTACCCTTCATACTTCCGGCCTGTTGGCGCAGATTGTCCAGCATGAGTTTGACCATTTGCGGGGGGTCTTGTTCACTGATCATGCCTATGATCTCACCGAGGTTAAATGATTTTAATTTTGTTTTTTTCGGCACCGATGAATTTGCCGTCGCGGTTTTGGCGGCGCTGGCCGCGGCTGGTTTGTGGCCGGCGCTGATTATCACGACGCCGGACCGGCCGCGCGGCCGCGGCCAAGTCCTCACTCCCCCGCCGGTCAAACTTTGGGCTGAAGAAAATAAAATTGATTATGAACAACCCCCCAAATTACCTGAAAGCTATAAATTAAAAGCTAAAAGTTTATCCGCCGATGAGGAAGGCTATAAACTATTTTTAGTCGCTTCTTACGGTCAAATTATTCCGCCGGAAATTTTAACTCTGCCCAAACACGGCGTGTTGAATATCCATCCGTCACTCCTGCCGAAGTGGCGCGGCCCGACGCCGATTCAAAGCGCCATTCTCGCTGGTATTGGCGAAACCGGCGTTAGTCTTATGTTAGTGGATGAACAAATTGACCATGGCCCGATCTTGAAAATTAAAAGCTATAAGCTAAAAGCTAAAAGCTTTCCCATTATTAGGACTCAACTGGCTAAACTGGGGGCGCAATTATTTATTGAAATCTTGCCCGCTTGGCTGGCAAGAAAAATTAAACCCGTGCCGCAAAATCACGCTCAAGCCACTTTCACTCAAAAAATTAAAAAAGAAGACGGGTTGATTGATTTAACCGACGACCCTCAAATCAATTATCGTAAATTTCTGGCGCTGACGCCCCGGCCGGGAATTTATTGCTTCATCAATAATCAACGGATGATCATTACCGCGGCCGAATTCAAAGACGGGCAATTCGTGATTACTCGCGTTAAACCGGACAGTCGGCGCGAAATGACTTGGTCGGACTTTCAGCGCGGATTAAAATAATCGAGGTGTAGTCATCGGCCGCTCAGCCATTTTTTCACCAGCCGCGCGCCACGGCGAACGATGGTTCCCTGCCGTTGGCGTTGACTTTTAATTTCGCGCAATAATTCGTCTTTCACCTCGTCAACCGCCGCGTATAAATCACCGGATTCCGCTTCGGCGCGGAAATAACGGCCGGACCAGTGGAGATTAATTTCCGCTCGAAAAACATCGCCGTGTTTGTGATGCTGATTAACTCGGCCAAGTTCCACTGTGGCCAAACCTTCGTCCTTAATTCGCTCCAGAGCTAAAATTTTATCCAACGCCTCCAGTTTAAGCAACACATAGGAACGCAATTGGTCATTTAATTCTAAATTCGTGCCTTTAAAATTGATTTTCATTTTTTATTGTTTATTTTTGTCTTAAACGTTCATAACGACCGATTAATACTGCTTGATCTAAAATATGACCAGTCATTGCTTGTTCCACTTCTTTTTTATTGGCGCCGGCGATTAAATTCAACGCGGTGTCTAAAGCATAGAGCTTGAAAAAATAACGGTGCTCGCGATCGGGCGGACAAGGTCCTTGATAATTAATTTGGCCGCCGGAATTGAGACCGACCATCCCGGCCGGTACGGTATTTTCGGCAATTGTCGTGATTGTCGGCGGCAGATTAAACACAATCCAATGATCCCAAACCCGTCCCGCCGGTTTGACCGCATCGGGGTCGTCCATAATTAAAACCAATGATTGCGTTTTGGCCGGTACGCCGGTAATCGCCAATGGCGGATTAACGCCACCGGCCGATGTCGCTTCATCGCAAGTATATTTAACGGGAATCAGTCCGCCGGCGGCAAAGGCCGGACTGCTTAAACTTAAAGTGCCGGCCAAGGTCATAGTGGTTTGAATTTGATCATTAGGATTGTTATTAGAATTATAATTATAAACAAAAATTACCACGCCAGCGATCAAAATGAGGAGAATTATTAAGACGGAACGCATATCTACTTTCATAGATTATAACATCAGCGAAACGGATTTGGTAATAATTAAAGAATTTGGTAAGCTAAAAGATTAATTGGATGAGACCCCTTCGGCTCCGCGGTAGCTCAGTTGGTAGAGCGGTCGGCTGTTAACCGATTGGTCGCAGGTTCGAGTCCTGCCCGCGGAGCCGAGGGGATCTCCTGATATTAACTAGTGGTTTCGTCTCGCCAAGACGAGCAACACTGGCAAGGACTATCCTCGCCAGTGCAGGGTGAGGTTTATGAATGAACCTCACCTTTTTTCTTCCATCAGAACTGGTTTTTGACGATAATGGAAATGGATCAAGATTGTCGCGGCTATCGCCCCTAGCATGTTGAAAACTAGGTCAAGGGCGGTATTCCAGTAACCACCGACTCCCGTCTGGCCAAAAGCGACCACCGCGACAAATTCAAGAATCTCATTCAAAGCTCCAATCCCCATTCCGCCCAAAACGATTAGGGGGTAAAGCACGGTCCAGTTAATTATGATATCATTTTTGTCCAAATAGAATCGCAAGAGGTGGTAGAAAACAATGGTGGCCACACCAAAACCGAAGAAATGAACAAATTGATCAAATTTGAGCACGAGCGATTCTCCTTCACCAAACAGCTGGACAATTGGCCAAGCATAGAGGACCTTCTCCCCCACCTTGATGCCACCACCGGCCATATGCATCAATCCCCAAAGTGATAAACCCCAAAGAATTATCGTCCCGAAATGAGTGCGCTTCAAGGTAGATAAGATCAAGGTTAGAAAAAAGAGCAAAATGGCAACATACCAAAGAAATTCATAATTTTTAATCGATAGATAATAGACGGCAAAAACTGTAACATAAACAATGTTGAAAAGGATTAGGAACCAATATTTTTTGATAACCGTAAGCATGAGACTATTCTAGCATAGACAAAAGAGTATAGTGCCTTATGGTACAGACTAAATTTTAGGGGAGATGAGGAAAAAATTTAGCTCCCTGTGCTAATTATCCACAATTCTGTAATTATCAAACTCTGCATCCATAAAATCTGTACGAATCCCGGCGTGGCCTTCGTCTAAGATTGCTGCTCCGCCGTAGCTTTTGCCGTCGTCTTTTGCTTCAAGCGCCAATTGCCATTCCCCGTTGTTTTCTTTATCAATAAACAGCTTTATCATCACCTCATTGCCGTTAGTTGTTATTTCACTGCGCAGACCGAGCCAGACATTCTCCGGCAATAAGTTCGGATTTGATTGCCTGTTATCCTCACCCTTAAATACAGGAGATATGCCGATGGTGTAGTAGTCGCCGTTTATTTTTTTCTTCACGACCGCCTGTCCGTCAACGCGAATGCCGGCATAGTAAAGATTATTGCCGTCTTGATAGCGGTTAAAAAGCAAAATTCCGTTTGAGACATCTCTGTTGACGCTCGCGCTCATATTCATCTTTGTGATTTTAAAATACGCTTCCTGCGAAAAATTCTGCCATTTGCTTCTGGTCACCAGGCGGAAAATATTCTGCGGATAGTAACCGTTATCGGTATCAATCGGATTAGAAATAGCATAAGCTAAACGCCATTTATTAAATTGCGATAATTCTCCTTGAATAGTTTTGCCTATACCATTTTTCAAATAAAATAATCCACCGGAATTAAGCCAGAAGTAGGGGCTCGAGCTATTGTTCATTTTTCCTGCCTCGTCGAGAATTCCATCTATTTTAAAGGTGTAGTAAAATGGCGAACTCACCACAGCCGCAACTGAAGCCATCTGTTTGTTCGGCAATAATAAGATACTTCTAGCAACTTTATTAAAATAAGAACCTTGCCATGCAATGATGAACCCGCCCACCGAAAGAAAGAGGGTTAAAAACACTAAAATATATTTTTTCATTTTATTTCCTCGACAGAAATACTTTTAATAACCAATTCACTGTTATTTATTTGAGGATCCCATGTTTTAAATCCGATTTCGCCCTGATCTAAATGTTCATCTAAGTGATATCCCTTCATTGCTATTTTGCCATCCACATAGCAGTTAACCGTACTGTCATATACTCCTATTCCCACCTCGCGATTTTTATTCAGGAAAACAAAATTGCCTTTTAATTCTGACAAAACTTTCCTCTCTCCGTTTAAAAAACGTTCCACTCTTATGGACTTATCAGAAAATGAACAAGCCACGTAATTTTTGTCGTCTTTGTATCTAGCCGTCAATGAAAAAGTTTGCCCTTTCGTCAAATTAACACCAGCCTTGAAAACATAATTCTGCCATAAATAAGATCCGTCAAGAAATAATGACGAGCCTGTCGTTGAAGCATTTGCGCCGATAAATATAGCATTATTGTGGATATTAAGATTGCCCCAAGTTTTAATTAAACCACTCGTTTCAGAAAATGCATCCTCGTATGGCAAATCTTTTGAACTTCCTTTTTCTAAAACTGACAATAATTTTACATCTGTCCAATCTGACTTAACAGAAATGCGTTTTATCATAAACTCCGTTGGCTCTGGATAATTGAAAGCGTGTCCTTTTCCTTCCCACACTTGATAGAAAGATATTGGATAAATAGATCTGGCAACCTCTTCAATCATAGGTATTACACCTTCAACAAAATTAAGAGAATTTTGTCCATAATCACCGAACGGGTAAGCATAGCTGACAATAGGTTTACCATAACGTTCTTCTAACCACTTTTTTGATTCTTTCAAATCATTAGAAATTCTTAATCGGAATTCCTCCGATGTTTCAAGACGTCCAACGTCTTTGAACCATAGTTTATTGCTCAAAAAATGTCCTTTTTCGTCAGTTGAATTGATTGGATAAAAATCATGATCATCTTGTCCATGCGATTGTAAATCCCATCGACCTGATTTTACCATTTTATCCAATTCGCGAACGGATAAATAAAATGGGCTCGTAGTCCGCGAAGTGATCACAAACATGACTGCGCGAAAATCAAGAGCACGAAGGATTGGGTCCACGGGGTAATAACTATTCTTTGCCCCATCGTCAAAAGTAAGAAGAAAAGATTTATCCGGCAATTCTTTTTCTCCCTTCATAAAAGAATAAAAATCTTCAATACTCACCGTCTGCCATCCGGCTTTCTTTAACGAAAACATTTGGTCTTTAAAATTTTCCAATAATATATTGCTTCCGTCCGGCTCATTAATGATGCTGTGATAGAGTAGTGCGGGAACTGATTTTGCAAATTTCTGTTCAATGTTAAGATTCCCCGCTTCGTTATTAGTCGCGAGAACTCCTAATGCTGAAGCTAAGTTGTTATTATTTTCATTAAATACTGCGTGAGAAACTAACGTTGTATAAGACTTAATGTGATAAAATTGAAAATTACTTATAAAATCCTTATTGGCATCATATGCAAAAAGACCAAATCCTAAGACAGCAAAAACAAGAACCGCGAGAGGCGCTTTTTTGATGAAAATCCTTCTTGGAATTATTTTCTTCATAATTTTTGTGTCATTTATCTAGTCCCCCAACGTGCATCACGTAAATTTAAAATTGCCCACGGCAATTGCCAGATAAGAATGATTGTATAGAATGCCGCAAAAACTACTCCATATACCCATTTTTTATCCAGAGTGTAAATGTAATAATATAATCCATAAACTATAGCCATAAGTAATAACCCAAAAAGATAATAAAACGGCGCATTCCCTGTAGTATACGGATACCAAACGAGTGCTCTTATTACTATAATCGGAGCAAGTAGTGGCAATATAATTCCAAGATAAAACGAAATTGACATGATCGGATTTCTCTTCCACATAAACGTTCCAGCAATTAGACTTTCTCGAACCCACGATTTTTTCCATCGAAATTGTTGTTTTATGAATTTGTTTAATGTATCAGGAACAAATGTATATGCTATCGCCTCATTCGAAAACAAAGTCTTATACCCTTTCCGCAAAAGATAATTTGTTAAACTCCTGTCATCACCATAGGTACATTGAACACCAAGAAATTTTTGATTAAGCCACTCATTCATCACTTCATTCATATAAGAACGACGATAAGCGGAACAACACCCAGAACAACAAGTTACAGCACCGAAAAGGGCTTCGGCGGCTTTATAAGCCTTAAAAGCTACAAAGTATCTTACCGCCTGCATTTTTGTCAAAAAATTCGTTTGTGCATTTGCAACATACGCATGACCGGCAACCGCGGCAACTTCGTCATAAATAAAATATTTAACCAATTCCCGCGCAGCTTCAGGGTCTATAAAACTATCAGAATCAATAAAAATAACAATATCTTTATCCGATTGACGCACACTTTCTGCCATTCCTTCTCGTTTTCCTCTATTAATTTTCCAGTCTATTACTTTCACTGATACATTTCCATCAATATAGTTTTTATTTTCAACAATTTTTTTTGCCCTCAACATTTCATCTAATGTGTTGTCATCAGAGCCATCATTTATGGCTATAATATCAAATTTATTTTTAGGATAATTAGTATTTGCGATTTTTAAAATTGTTTCGCGGATATTTTCCCCCTCATTTTTTGAGGGTACCGCAAAAGAGATTGTTGGCTCATAAGTCAAATCGGATTCTGGAACTGATGGTTTATAAAAATAAGCAAGGCTAAACCGGCTAAGGATATAAAAAGAAACAGCTATACTATAAGTTGCGAATAAAATTCCGTTACCAATCTGTTGAATTGTTACTAATTTTATGACAAGAATTATGTATACAACCAAATAAAAGATTACCCATAAATTTATCCGTCTTGCGTTTTTGAAATTAAAGATTTTCTTCATAAAGCATTCTTCCTACCTCCCCACCCCTTTATAAATAATCCCCGCTTTAACAAAGTTTTCTTTCGGCAGACAATTGCGACCATCCACGACGACCTTTACTCCGTTATTTACAAAGTAATCGGGGGTCAATTCCTTGAAATCCTTGTGCGCTGTCGCTACCACAACGGCTTGCGCGCCTTGCACTGCTTCATCCAGGCTTTTCGCCGTTGATTTTTTGGGCACAAACGGATCAAATACGCGCACATCCGCACCGTACTCTTTGAGAATGCGGATTATATCGAATGAGGGGCTCTGTCGGCAGTCATCAATATCTGGTTTGTAAGAGACGCCGAGAACAGCAACCGTGGTTCCTTTGAGTGAGTGAGCTATTTCATCTAACCCGTTGCGAAGACGCTCTACTGTAAAGTGGGGCATATTATTATTGATCCTCCGCGCGAGAGCGAGGAAATCATGCTCAAATCCGTTTTGCTTGGCATATTCAATTAGATAGTACGGATCAACAGGAATGCAGTGTCCGCCGACTCCGCAACCTGGGTAATGCGCCATGAACGCAAACGGTTTAGTGGCGGCACCATCAATAACCTCCACGACATCAATGCCGAGTTTCGTAAATGAACGAGCAAGCTCGTTCACGAACGCGATGTTAATATCACGAAAAGAATTCTCAACAACCTTCACCGCTTCAGCGGCTTTGATTGTGCTCATACGCTTGATCATGCCAGTCGTAATGCTTTCGTAAAATGAAGCGGCGAGGCGAAGACCCTCAGCGTCTGTGGCTCCCACGACACGGTTTATGTTTTCAACATTCCATTTTTTGTCGCCTGGGTTTATTCGCTCCGGACAATGTGCGATATGAAAATCTACACCAGCGCGCAAACCGGATTTCTTTTCAAGAATCGGAAGAACCACGCTTTCACACACTCCAGGATTGACGGTAGATTCAAGGATAACGAGCTGGCCTTTTTGAAGATGCGTGGCAACCCCTTCTGTCGCGCCGATAACAGGCCTCAGATCGGGGATATGATTTTCGTGTACCGGAGTCGGGACACAAATGATAACAATTGATGAATCCGAGACAGACGAAAAGTCGGCGGAAAATGAAATATTTTTCGCCTTAATGAAATACTGTTCTACTTCATCATCTAGGAATGGTATCTTTCTTCCTCGAAGTTTCTCTATTTTCTTAGTATCAATATCTATTCCAGATACATTAAAACCCTTCCGCTCTGTTAAAAGCGCAAGAGGAAGTCCAACATAGCCGAGGCCAACAACCGCAATGTTCTTTTGATTTTTCATAGAATCTTCATGTTTTAAGCCATAAAAATACCTGCCACACTAACAGGAGTCAGGCAAAAGTGTTATACCATAAACTCGTTCGGTATGCAAGGGGTCGTGGCAAAAACCACATCCGATAAAGTTCGGAAAAGGTATAATCGGAACTGGCGAGGACTATCCTCGCCAGTTGTCATTCATCTATCTCGGCGCTAGGATTAGAAAGTTGTCACCACAAAAAAATGAAAAAATATCTTAAATTTCTAATTTATTCTTATCCAACTGCACTATATATTTGAATTTATTGTTAATACAATCGGTGACGGAAGTCTCTTTAAAAATCCAGGATGGCCGGTCTTTTTTGTCCTTTGGTATGGCTTTATGTACACGATATTGTGTGTTTAGTCGAAGGGCTACCCTTGGAGTGGCGGTATTTAAAATTTGATATAATAAAATTGTCGAGTAATTATTAATAATTAATAAAAAATAATATGGAACAAGAAAAAAAGGATAATGAAAAATGTTGTGATGAACATTACAACCACGGATATCATTCAAAACCCGGTGCTTTATTTATCCCAGCTGGAGTACTTTTAGGCTTAGGTTATGGTTTTATGACAGATAATATTCCGGCGGGATTATTTATCGGTTTGGGTCTTGGCTTTGTTGCTTTTGCTATGTCGCTTTTTGTTAAAAAGTAGCTGATAAGATTTTTGCCTGTATGGCAGCTTTAAACTTTCGTTTATTTAGATAAAAGATTGCGGCGCGTCCCGCAGTGGCGGGGCAGGAATTCGGCGATAAAAAATAACCTCCCCTGCCCAATTAAATTCAAAACGAAAAGGAGATTTTAAAGCAAACATGATGAAAAACTTTTTTGCATTCAATAAGGCTTCCAAAATTGCACTTTTGATATTGGTAATTTTCTACGTCGGTTTTGGTATCGTAATAACACTATTTCAAGAAAGGCTTATTTACTCACCATTTTCGCAAGATTTTGATAATTGCCCGGCACTAAGTTCGGCAGATAAAATTCGGTTTGGCGCAACACGAGCTTATTACAAAGAGGCGGGTGAAAAACTGGTCGTTCTCTATCACGGAAACGCCGGCTCTGCTTGCGACCGAGATTATTGGGCGTTATTTTTTGAAAATAATGGTTACTCATATTTGATTGTCGAATATGAAGGATATTCAAACGACGGGAAAACACCTTCACACAATGGCATAAAAGGAAATGTAAGAGATGTTATTACATTTATTGAATCACGTCAGTTCAAAGAGGTGTTGGTCGTCGGGGAAAGTATTGGAAGCGGTCCAGCTTCGCTACATGCCAGTCTGCTTCCTCCTCAGAAATTACTGTTATTTACCGCTTTTTCTAGCTTGAAAGACTTAGCTCATAGTATATATTGGTATTATCCTACTTCCTTTATGGTTAACAACGCTTTTGACAATGTGAAATCTTTGAAAAATTTCACCGGTAGAGTGCTTATTATCCATGGTGAAAACGATACGATAATCCCACAAAAACTCGCCAGAACGTTCTTTGAGAATATTGACTCAGACGATAAGGAATTCGTTTCCATTGCTGGGGCTAACCATAATGATATCTTTATTTTTAAGGATACTACGATCGCAATTAATAATTTTTTACGGTAAATTTAGATGGGTGGAGAAAGAAATAAATGAATGAACCCTCCTTTGCGTATACGCTTCGGACGGGCAGGCACATACAACTAGTACTCACAACTGATAAAACCATCATGTATTTATACCCCTTATTTTGCTTGTCAATTTTATCAACACTAAATGTTTGACTTTTTTACATATACGAATATACTAAAAGCATGACTAATAAATATGCCAAATTTATAAAGGCGCTTAGAACAGAGCGAGGTTTTTCGCAATCTTTTGTAGCAGACAAATTAAGCCTTTCCCGACCTTCCTATGTTTCTATCGAGAGTGGAAATAGAGGCCTTACCCTAGAAGAAGCAGAGAAATTAAAAGATTTATTTGGTATTTCTATTGAAGAATTTGCAAAAGCAACTTTGCCAAAATATGAAAAATACAAGCAAATGATCCTTGCTTATTTACAATCACCCCTCTCTACTGATGGGAAAATTCCAAAGACTAAACTTGCCAAGCTTCTCTATCTTGCTGATTTTGCATGGTATTACAATAAACTTGAGAGCATGAGCGGAATGCAGTATCTCCGGAGAACATACGGCCCAGTTCCTGATCCATATTTTAGAGCGTTAGCCGAGCTCGAAGAAGAGGGAAAAATTACTGTTGACTACAAAGGAGATGCTGTTCTCATCGGTACAGGCGCTAAACACCAGGAATTAGACCTGATAAGCGAAGGCGAATTGGGTTTGATGAAAAAAATCTCTACAAAATGGAAAGATAAAAGAACGCAGGAAATTGTAGATTTTACCCACGAACAGTTGCCTTATAAACTTTGTTCTCCTGACGAAACAATTCCGTACGAATTGATAATTCAGCAAGACCCGGATTATGTTTACTAATTATGCTGTTGTAATAGAACAATACGCAGAACGACACTTTATTTCTAGCTTTAAAAAGAAATATAAAGGTGCTTGGGATGTGACATGGGTTGGTATGCATGAGGAGTTTAAGCGCATTGACACTTTGATTGGGCAAACAAATATTGCGGAAACTATTACAGAAGTCGGGGATGTAAGGATTTGTAAAACTGAATTTCGTGTTCATGGCACGCAAGAATCAAGGCGTTCTTCAGGTAATAGGTGTATTGTCGCTGTTCACAAGAACACATCTATAGTTCATGTTTTATTGGTGTATAACAAGACAGATTTGGGTGATGGAAACGAAACAGCAAATTGGAAAAACGCTGTAAGAGAAAATTATCATCAGTATTCAAAAATGGTTTAAGGGAGCATCTCCGCTGATCCCTTTTTTCTCCACAACGGGGATAACGAAAAGGCCCCCACACCAATCTTTTGCAAATTATTGGTGAGGGGGTAAAAAATTTTAAAAATAATGGTCCTCCTTCGTCCTGCTATTGTGGGACTTCGGCGGGACAAGTAGAATGAATTTGTGAAATATCTCACAATGTTGGAGGAACACTTAAGAGAGAGGCTAAAGATTAAAAAAATAGTTGGCGTTATTTTAATCATAGTGGGACTTTTTGCCTTTTTTACGCCATTTACGCCCGGATCATGGCTTGCAGTTATTGGGTTTGAATTGTTGGGCTTGCGGATCTTGTTTTTTGATAAGTTTAAATTCTGGAGAAAAAAGTAAATGTATGCCCACCTACAACTGGTACTCACAACTCTCAAATTTTTTACCAAAAACTCACTTAGGAAAGTGGTCTGTGTGGTTGCATGCTTTTTTCCTGATTGGTGTTGGTATTTCAATATTACTCGTCAATGGTCTTGGCTTGCTCTCGTATGGCGATCGCTGGTGGGATATTACCGTTCCAGTTTTAGGCTTAGCCAGCCTCACCGCCTTCGTTCTGGGCTTAGTAGCCATACGAAAATACAAGGAGTCTTCCATTCTCGTGTATGCGTCAGTCGGCATAGGAATCCTCACCATTCTTTTCATTCTTCTGCATAGTTTATTTATTAGCGACTAAAGTTCTAAATGGGAATATGAAGAAATTACAATTAAGGGGTTCATGGATAATTAAAGCTCCAAAAGAAGAAATTTATAAAATAATTTCTGATTTTGAAAATATGCCAAAATATTTTCCAACTATTGCCGAATCAGTACACATATCTGAAAAGCAAGGAAATCATCAAAAAATGAATGCACGAGTGAAATCTTTCGGGAAAGTTTTTGATGTAAAAATGCAAACAGAGCTTCTGCCTAATATTGGCTTTAGGTCTAGCAATCAATCTTCTTTTGGAACTTCAGGTCACGAAGAATTTTTGATGGAGGATATTGAGGGAGGTACTAAAATCACCTATTTATATGATATTGAAATTCATCGCCCTATATTGAGAGTTATAGGAACACCTTTGATAAAGTGGTTCGCTATGTGGTCTTGGAAACGTGCCTTTATTGATAAGTTGCGAAAAATAGTAGAAAAATAATATAAATATACACAAAAATAAAAGGAAAGCTGAACTCCAGTCGGAGGACTACCCTTGGAGTGGCGGCATATTTGATATAATTAAAATAGTCGAATAATTATTATTAAATAATCCGCCGGTTCGCGGAAAAATCTATGAACAATCAAAATCAAGAATGTTGTCCTAAGTTTGATCCCGTTCTTTGGGACGGAAAAGTTTTTGAGTGGGCGAATAAAAAATTTATCAAAGATAAAGTTTTTATTTTGTTTTACATGCCGATGAATTTTGGCGGAGTTATGAAGCGAGTTTATGAGAAAGTGGAAAAAGCCGGCGCTACAATTCAAGACGGAATATGGCTTTCCGACCATACCTCAAAATGGAATATGGATTTATATGTGGCAGTGGACAAGGAAGTCGCTGACGCCGAAAACACAACATTATCCGGAAAATTTGTAAGCAAAGTCTACGAAGGATCCTACAGTAATATCAATAAATGGTGTGCGGAATACGACGCGGACGCGAAAAGCAAAAATTTGAAAGTTGTCAAACAATACTGGTGGTACACCACCTGCCCCAAGTGTGCCAAAAAATACGGCAAGAATTATGTGGTGCTTGTCGGGAAAATAAATTAGACGGCGCGCCAGTCGCTATTTTACTCTCTTTGGTGTTGCGAAGGCCATGATATATTACGGCACTTGCCAGTGTTAAAATAGTGTGATAATATTGTGAGTAGTTTTTGGACAAATTGGGGTTTTTTGTTTAAAAGGTGAGAAACAATGGAAAACAGGGATTTGATCGTCCATGCACTTGTTGATGAGAGACCGTTGTGTGGGTTTTCAGATGACGAATTAGAGAACTGGCCGCCGGAACATTCCTGGACCGAGGCCACTGATCTTGAGAATATTAACTGCCCCGGTTGCAGGGAAAAAGCAAAAACGCCACTTCCTATCATCGCCGATTTGGAGTGACCGGCAAAAGGGGTTAAAAACGCTAGGCCACCAAGTCTGGCGTTTTTTTTGTTTTTAAATAACTCCCCTGTTTTCTGTTATACTGGACGGGCGATGCGAGCATTGACTAAATACTATTTTGATTACGCCGCGACCGCGCCGCTTGACCCCCGAGTCATGCGAGCGATGCTCCCCTTTTTCAGCCGCCGATTCGGTAATTCCGCCAGTTTGTATAAATTAGGGCACGAAGCGAGACAAGCGTTGGATTGCGCGCGGCAAAAAATTATTGATATTTTTGGCGGCCCGCCGGCCGAATTTATTTTTACCGGCTCCGCCACCGAAGCGGATAACCTGGCGATTTTGGGCGCGGCGCGAGCGTTAAAATCTCAAGGAAACCGTATTATTGTTTCGGCGGTTGAGCACAAAGGGATTCTGGCCGCGGCCGCGGCCTTGGCTACCGAAGGTTTTGAAATCGTTACTATCGGCGTCAATAAAAACGGCCTGATCAATCTTCGACAATTAGCCGCGGCCCTTAATGAAAAAACGATTCTGTTATCCGTCACTTTGGCCGACAGCGAAACCGGAACCATCCAGCCCATTCAACAAATTGCCGCGTTAGTGAAAAAGTTTCGCCGCGCGCGAGGGCAGGCGCATCCCTACCTTCACACCGACGCGACTCAAGCCGCCGCTTATTTAAACATTGACGCCGAACATTTGCTGGTTGATTTATTGACTCTGTCCGCCCACAAACTCGGCGGGCCGAAAGGTATCGGCGGTCTTCTGGTTCGAGGTAAGTTGAAATTAACACCGCTCATTTACGGCGGCGGCCAGCAAAACAATCTTCGTTCGGGAACCGAAAACTTGCCGGCGATTATCGGTTTTGCCAAAGCCCTTGAGCTGGTGACTCAAGAACGAAAGAAAGAAACGCGGCGAATTAAAATTTTGCGCGATTATTTGGAAAAACAAATTTTAAACCGGATACCGAAAGTAATTTTGAATGGTCACCCGGTCAAACGTCTCCCGAATTTTTTGAATGTTTCCATTTTGGACATTGAGGGCGAGGCGATGCTTTTGCGTTTGGACGATAAAAATATCTCGGTCGGCACCGGTTCGGCGTGCAATTCTCAAACCCTTGAACCGTCTTATATCATTGAGGCTCTCGGCCGGCCTTACGAATACATTCACGGCAGTCTGCGTTTTACTTTGGGCAGAGAGACGACGAGATCGGCAATAAATTACGTGCTTAAACATCTGTCGATAATTGTGAGCGATCTTCGCCAAATGTCGCCGCTTAATTTAAAATTAACCAGTCGGAAAAAATTAATTTCCTTGCCCCAAGCGTTTATCGGCGGCCAAACACCACACTTTACGCGCACCGCACTTTACGCGATCAAAAAAGTAAAAAAATATGATTAAAAAAAATAAATCAAAAAATATCAAGCCGGAGGTGATCAGCCGGACTGCCGGCAGTTGGGTGTATAGCAAGATGGTGAAGGAACATTTTTTCCAACCGCGAAATCTGTTGTTGCAAGACCCGAAAACCGATCAATACAACGCTCAAGGAATCATCGGTTCGCCCGCTTGCGGCGACGTGATGAGGGTTTGGCTAAAAGTTGATCCGGCGACCGATCGGATTAAAGAATTTAAATGGCGAACTTTCGGCTGCGCCAGCGCGATCGCCGCGACCTCAATGTTGTCGGTGATGGTGACCGAGCACGGCGGTCTGAAGGTGGATCAGGCGCTGGCGATCAGGCCACAGGACATCACCAAACGATTGGGCGGCCTGCCCGACCGTAAGATTCATTGCTCGGTGCTGGGCGATAAGGCCTTGTGCGCGGCGTTAAACGACTGGTTTAAACAAACCGGCCAGTATCAGCGCGTGATCGTTGAAGGCACGGCTATTATTGATCCCGATACCAAAGTAACGGAAGCGGACATTGAAGAAGCGGTGATTGAAGGCGCGCGGACGCTGAGTGATCTGCAGAAGAAAACTAAAGTCGGCATCGGTAATCCGGCTTGCCTGCCCAAGGCTGAAGAATTGCTGAAATTTTACAGTGAAAAATACTTCGGCTGACCAAATGGCAGGGATTCTGCGCTGTGGCCGTTATGCTTTCGGTCCGAACCGTCTGCATTATTGCGGACCGGACGCCAACGCGGAACTGCGCGCGAATATTGAAGCCGGCGCAACCGATTTCGGATTAGCTAAATTACTCAAGCAATTTAAAACTCTTTATCCTTATCTCTGGCATATTGCGGAAGCTAATCGGATCAAAAATCCGTTTAACTGGCGCGTGGTGGAAGCTTACTGGCTCGGCAATTGGTTGTTGGAAGTAGTGGAAAAAAGAAAATTACACCATTTTCTCACCGACAATCTGGAGGTGAAAAAAATCATTGGCAGCCGAGAATTTAAATGGCTGGAAGAAAAAATCGCGCAGGGCGCGGTTCCCCATCATTCCTTCCATGTTTTTAACATTTGGCGGCGCACGGGAAACGCCGAGGTGGCGCAAACGCTCCAAAGTCTGGACGAATGCCGCGTCAGCGCCGGCACGGTGGTTACTATCAAGGGGCCGGAAATCACCGTGCTGACAGAACCGCTTATTTATGTTCAAAGCAAACTCGCCTTGGGCCAGCCGATAATTAAAATTTTAATTCGACAATTAGAAGCGGAGTATGATATTGAACAAATCAAGCCCGGCCAAATTGTTTCCATCCACTGGAGCGTGCCCTGCGAAGTGATTACCAAAAAACAAGCGGCGACGCTTAAAAAATATACTCTAAAAAGCATAGCGCTGGCTAATCAAACGATTTAAAATAAAAAGATGAAAACGGTTTATGTTTTTGGTAATCTGGATTTGCCGTCAGATTCTCTGCCGTTGCGAATCTTGCCCGAATTGAAGGCAAAATTTCCATCAATCAGATTTGAAGTGAAAGACCCGAACGAAGACTGGGCGGTGCCGGTTAAACTGATAGTGATTGACACCGTGATCAATCTGAAAAAAATTACTATCTTTGAGTCTCTGGAAAAATTCACGGCCGCGCCCAGAATTTCTATGCACGATTTTGACGCGTTGGCCAACCTCCGGTTACTGAAAAAAATCGGCCGTTTAAAAGAAATAAAAATTATCGGCTTGCCGCCGGCGATCGCGGTTGAAACGGCGGTCAGATTAACTGGTGATATTATTTCTAAATTAACGTGATATAATTTATAATAATGAATATGAAAATATCCAAATCGGCTGTTCTTTTGGCTTTAACGACCGCGCTGATTTCCGGCGTGGCTAATTTTGTGAACAAATTGGCCGTTACTGGTTTCAGCAATCCAGTGCTGTTCACGACTATTAAAAACAGTTTGGTGGCGATTTTTATTTTGGGAATTTTTATTGTGTTTAAACGTTGGTCGGAAATAAAAACGTTTCGGGCGAAACAGTGGGCGCAACTGGCGTTGATTGGCGCGGTCGGCGGCGCGTTGCCTTTCGCTTTATTTTTTACCGGCCTGGCCCAAACTAGTGCGATCAATGGCGCCTTAATTCACAAAACCCTCTTTTTGTTCGTCGCTTTCTTGGCTATCTTCTTCCTCAAAGAACGGCTGGTTTGGCAACAGTGGTTTGGTATTGGAATTATCTTCGCGGCTAATCTGTTTGTCGGCGGGTTTACTGGATTCAAATTTAACACCGGTGAATTGCTGATTTTGGTTGCCACAATTTTGTGGGCGATTGAAAATATTATCGCCAAAAAAGTTCTGGCGGATATTTCTAGTTTAACGGTGGCCGGGGCCCGAATGGTCTTCGGTGCCATTTTGTTGGCCGGTTATCTTTCGCTCACCGGCGGCTTCGGCGAAGCAGCCAAACTTTCAGGAGCAAATTGGGGTTGGATTTTATTAACCGCTGTGCTGCTCGTTGGTTATGTTCTGACTTGGTACGCCGCGCTGAAACGCGCGGCGGCGACTTATGTCGCCGCGTTGCTTGTCCCCGCGACGCTAGTAACAAACATTCTTTCGGCTTTGTTCATCACTCGCTCTTTTTCCATCAGCAATCTGGCGACAACAATCTTGTACGTGGGCGGAATTAGTTTGGTAATTTATTACTCCCAATTAACTTTCAAAAAATGCGAGCCGCAACTCATGCACGGATCATAGGCGCGAATCAGTTTTTCAATTTCCGGAGCGATTTTTTCTTGCGCCGTGTTTTGGTCAACTAATTCCTGCACCAACCGCGCGATGTCGCGCTCAATGTTGATTTGGTTTTGGCCGGTCGGCACCACGACTTCCCCTTCTTTCACCTGGCCGTCCGCGCCGATGACTAGTTTGTGATAGAGCGTGCCCCGCGGCGCTTCAATGACGCCGACCCCGACGCTCTCTTTTACTTCCGCCTTAATCACCGGCTCCGGCGAAAACATTTGATTGGAAAGAATTTCTATTGACTCGTCCACCGCGTGCAGAATTTCCACGGCTTGAGCGACATTATTCAAATAGATATCGGTGGCCGGAAAAAGTTTTAAGACCGCCGCCAGCGATTCTTTGGTTTTAGGGTGCAATTTATCTTTCGCCAAATTCAGGCGCGCCAGCGCGCCCACCATATAACCTTCGCCCTCGTAAGTGTAGGCCGAAGCTTGAGAATAAGGCAGCACGACATGTTCCAGATGCGCCCGAAACTGGCTTTCATCATAACTTTCGCCGGCGCTGGTCATAATCTTGCCTTCCAGATAACCGTAATTATTGTCCGGCACGAGAGCCATATATTTTGTCTGGCGGTCAAAATGGAATGGTGCGTTTTTAAAGATTTCCACCAGGCGCCGGACGGCCGGCCGGATCGCTTGAAGTTTTTCAATCGCCTCGGCCACGCCCGCCGGATCGGGAAATTTCAGGTAGCCGCCGATGACCGGATAAGTCGCGTGCACGCTTCGTCCGGCCACCAAAGTCGCCAAAAAATTACCGGCCGATTTCGTGTCAAAACCGTCATGAAGCAATTGGTGTTCAATGGAATCATTTTCATCCAAATCCAGAAAAGCGTCCTTGCCAAAAATATCCGGCAGCGAAAATAAATAGAGATGTAAGGCGTGATCGCGAATCATCAGGCCGTGCATCGTGAGCGCGCGCAAAAGTTTGGTCTGGGAAGTGGGAACGATGCCTAAAGCTTTTTCACAGGCTTCAATACTGGCCATAATGTGAGCGTTGGAACAAGTGCCGCAGATTCGCGCCAAATGCGGCGGAATCGCCGCCAACGATTTGCCTTTTAGAGCTTCGGTAAAAAATCGTTTGTATTCCGTCAGGGCAAAATGTACTTCTTTAACCCGCCCATCGACCACGCGCAAATTAAGCGCGGCACTGCCTTCCACTTTCGTGATGTGCTCCATTGATAAATCAAAGGTGTGCATAGTGAAAAATTAAAATTAAACGGCGGGACGCAATTCGGCGACCAGCGCGTTGACCTTGGTCAAAAAATCTTCCGGCGTCATCGGGCAACCGGGGATTTCCCCATCCACCGACACCACGTCCGCCACTTTCTTAACCGCCGGCAGAGCGTCAAAACGGGTTAAGAGAAAATCAATGTTGGCTTTTTGCTCCGGCGTAAAATAATTCCGCTGACCGGCTGGCAAACCGACGACGGCGCAGGCGCCCACGGCCACCAATTTTTTTGAACGCGCGCGGATATCTTTCACTTTGGCTTCTTGTTCCGGACTGGCCAAGGCGCCTTCAACGAAAGCAATGTCCAATTCATCTAAAATATTATGCGACTTCAATACGCGGACATGCCGGAAATCAAAAAGTTTTTTCCAGTCTTGCCAGTGGTCATTCATTACTTCCGTCATCACAATTAAATTATCCTCGCAACACGAGAAAGTGAACCAGCCGATTTTAATCTTTTCCTGATTATTCGGTCCCGTCATTTTTTCCATATTGTAGCACAAAATATGAAATGCTATAATTTTCCCGTGGCTGATATCTTTACTATTGGCATCGGTGGCGCTGCCGGTGACGGCGCCAGAGAAGCCGGTTACGCGTTCGGTTCGCTTTTGGCCGAACTTGGTTATGAGGTTTTCGTTTCGCTCGCCAATCCTTCACTGATTAGAGGCGGGCATAATTTCACCCGTTTGTCTTTCAGCTCGGAAAAAATCTGGTGTGATTATATTAAACTAGACGTGTTGATTGCTTTAAATGAAGAAACTATCACTCTTCACCGAAATGAATTGGAACAAAGTACCATTATTTTTGCCGACGAATTGACCCCCGCGGAAACGGCTGCGCGCGGCGCCAACGCTGTGGTTTTGCCGATGGCGACCGCCGCCGCGGCCGTCGGCGCGCCAGCAGTGGCGCGCAACTCGGTTGCTCTCGGCGCGCTGGGTTATCTTCTGGCTCTGGATTTTGAAACGTTGCAAAAAATTTTACAGCAAGTTTTCAAAGATAAACAACCGGAACTTAATATCAAATTAGCCCGCCTCGGTTTTGAATTTTTGGAAAAAACCGGACGAGTGATATTTAAAAAAATTAAACCGAATCAAATCAAAAAAGAACTGATTGACGGGAATACTGCCTTGGCCAAGGGCTGGCTGGCCGCCGGTCTTAATTTTTATATTGCTTATCCGATGACGCCGGCCACTTCCATTTTGCATTTTTTGGCCGGCGAACAAAAAAATCGGCCGAAACTGAAAGTAATTCAACCGGAGAATGAGCTCGCCGCGATTAATCTGGCGCTCGGAGTGGCCTATGCCGGCCAGCGGGTAGCCGTCGGTTCGGCGACTGGCGGTTTTACTTTGATGCAGGAGGCCTTCAGTTTTGCTGGCGGCGCGGAATTACCATTGGCCGTGGCGGTCTCGCAACGGCAAGCGCCGGCGACTGGCGTGCCGACTTTTTCCAGTCAAGCTGATTTGCGCTTGGCGATTCATGCCGGTCACGGGGAATTTCCACGGATCGTGATCGCGCCCGGCGATGCCGAGGAATCTTTTCTCGCCGGCGCCGGCAGTCTTAATCTGGCTTGGCAATATCAAATACCGGTGATTGTGTTGATGGATAAAATTGTTTCCGAACATCCGACCACCAGCCAATTAGCCACCGATCAGATCAAAATTGAATCGGGAAAAACAGCCGGCCAAACTGGTTCTGACTATCACCGATACCAAATTACGGATGACGGGGTTTCGCCTCTGGCTTTTCCGGGCACGCCGGAGACTGTTGTTAAAGTTAACAGTTATGAACATGATGAGAAAGGTTTGACTACCGAGACGGCCGAACTGGTCAAGGCAATGCTGGATAAGCGTTTTGCCAAGGCCAAGATTTTAGCGACGGAATTAGATCGGCAAGAAACGATAAAAATTTATGGAGACAAAGAAGCCGATTTGGCGGTAATTTTTTGGGGTTCAACCAAGGGATCGGTTATGGAGGCTGCTAAATATTTTGACCGGCCGGTTAAGTTGGTGCAAATTGTCTGGCTTGAACCTTTTGATGTCAAGAAGGTTTTGGCGGCCTTGGCGGATGTCAAGAAAATTATCAATGTGGAAGGCAACCATAATGCCCAACTGGCCGCTCTCATCCACGAAAAAACCGGCCGGCAAGTTACAAAAAATATTTTAAAATATGATTCCCGACCGTTTGACCCGATTGAACTCGCGCAACAAATTAACGCCTTCGGTTATGAATAATCTATCAACCGCAGCCAAAATCACTTGGTGTCCGGGTTGTCCGAATTACGCCATTTTGGTGGCTTTCCGCCAAACCGTTGAAGAGTTGATTAAAACAGGGAAAATCAAATCGGAAAATATCGTCGTTGGTGCCGGTATTGGTTGCCACGGCAAAATTGCCGATTATTTAAATCTGAACAGTTTTACGGCGCTTCACGGGCGGGTGCTGCCGGCGCTGACCGGCATCAAGTGTGCCAATCCGCAATTGACCGTCATCGGTTTTACCGGCGATGGTGATTCTTTTTCCGAGGGTTTAGAACACTTGATCCAGGCCGCCCGCCGCAATTCCGATTTGAAAATTTTTCTTCACGACAATCAAGTTTTTGCCCTAACCACCGGCCAAGCCACCGCCTTGAGTCCCAAGGGCTACCAAGGAAAATCAACGCCGGCCGGCAATTTGGAAGAACCGTTTGCTCCGTTGTCTTTGTTGCTTGAGGCCGGTGCGACTTTTCTGGCCCGCACTTATGCGGGCGACATTGCCGGCACTAAAAAAATAATGGCGGCGGCGATTGAACATAAAGGTTTTGCCTTTGTGGAAATAATCCAGCCGTGTTTGATTTTCTTTGACACTCGCGAATATTTCAAGGAGCGGCTTTATCCCCGACCCGAAAATTTTCCGATTCAAGATAAAAAAGCGGTGCGGGAATTTCTGGCCCAACCAAACGACAAAACGCCGGTGGGAATTTTTTACCAAATAGAAAAACCGACTTACGAAGAACAGTTATGGCTCTAGAAAAGATTTTTAATCCTCAATCCGTAGCGGTCATTGGCGCTTCCAACGATAAGAATAAAGTTGGCTTTGCCCTGCTGACCAATCTTTTAACTGGTGGTAAAAGAATGATTTATCCGGTTAATATCAACCGCCAAGAATTGGCGGGACGGAAATCTTATCCAACCGTTAAAGACATTGCAGCGGAAATTGATTTAGCGGTGATTGCCGTTCGGGCGGATATCGTGCCGCAGATTTTGGCGGATTGTGGGGCCAAAAAAATTACCGCGGCGATTATTATTTCCGCCGGTTTTAAGGAGACCGGCGCGGTTGGCCAGGCGCTTGAAGAAAAAATTGCCGCGGTGGCCCGAGATTGCGGCATCACTTTACTTGGGCCGAATTGCCTCGGCATTATTGATACTCAAATGGATTTTAATGCCTCGTTTGCCGCCCAAAAACCGCCGCGCGGCGGGATCGCTTTTCTTTCACAATCCGGCGCGCTCGGCGCGGCGATTCTTGATTTGGCGATTGCCGAGAACGTTGGTTTTTCAAAATTTATCAGTCTAGGTAACGAGGCGCAGTTGTCCGAAATTGAGTTTTTGGATTATCTGGCTAAAGACGCGGCGACTCGAGCGATTCTTGTTTATTTGGAAAAATTATCCAACGGGCCGGAATTTATCCGGCTCTGCACCGAGATCACCAAAACCAAACCGGTGGTCATTTTGCGCGCCGGCCGTTCCGGCCGCGGCCGTCAAGCCGTGCTATCGCACACCGGCTCGCTAGCGCCGGCCGATTCCGTCTTTGCCGCCGCTGGCCGCCAAGCCGGCGCGATTGTCGTGGAATCAATCCGGGAACTTTTCAATTTGGCCAAACTTTTCCAGCTCGGAATCAAAAAACCCCTGCGGCGATTGGCGGTTTTGACGAACGGCGGCGGACCGTCAGTCGTGGCGACTGATCTTATTGATCTTTCACCTTCCCTTTCTCTGGTTGAATTTTCAGACTCAATCAAAGAGGCGTTGCGGAAAGTCTTGCCGCCGATGGCGGCCGTCGGCAATCCGGTGGACATCATCGGCGACGCTCTGGCAATGCGTTATGCTGAGGCGCTGAAAATTATCGGCGCCGAAAAAGAAGTTGACGGAATTATTCTGATTCTCACGCCGCAAATGATGACCGAGGCAAAAGCGACCGCTGAACTGATTGTTGAATTCAGCAAGCAAAAACCGATTCTGCCGATTTTCATCGGCGGACCGGCGGTGGAAACCGGTCTTAATCATTTGCGACAAAATAATCTGGTGAATTTTACTTTTCCGAAGGATGCCATTGAGGCTTTAGATCATCTCGCTCGCGGCGTCAAAAAACAAGAAAGAGCGGTTGAAATAGGCAACGTTCAACCAGCACCGGTTTCAGTTTTGTCGATGATGGATTTTGCCGAGATGTCCAAAATTTTAGAAGATTATGAGATTTCTTTAAGCGGCATCTTGGCCAAAGAAAAAACCGAGCTTACAGAAATTCGTTCAAAATTAGGTTCCGGGCCTTTGGTTATGAAAGCGATTTCGCCGGACATTATTCATAAGACCGATTCCGGCGCAGTCAGATTAAATATAAAAAATATTGAGGAAGCGGAAAAAGCTTGGGACGAAATTGTGATCGAAAATCCCAACGCCAAACTTGACGGTCTGCTCGTTCAACCGCTGATTTCCGGGAAAGAAATCATTATCGGCCTGAAGCGCGATCCGATTTTCGGCCCGACCATTTTGTTCGGCTTTGGCGGCATCTTTACCGAAATCTTGAAAGATATCGCGCTCCGCATCGCGCCGGTTTCTCAAGAAATGGCGCTGGAGATGATTCAAGAAATTAAGGGCGCTAAAATTCTCACCGGCGTCCGTGGCGAAAAACCGGTTAATATAAATGCTCTTGCTGAATTAATTGTTAAAGTTTCCAAACTCGCGATTGAGCATCCGGAAATTAAAGAAATGGATTTGAATCCGGTGCTTGTCAATCCCGATTCGGTATTCGTAGTAGATGCGAGAATGATGAAATAAACATCGGCTATATAATTAACTTCTTCAGATCAAAACTCGGATCGCCAAGCTCGGTTTGATGGGTCGAAACATCAACATTATTTTCAATCAATTTGGCGATGGTGGTCATTTCCACAGTGCGGTTGATGAGGGTCGCGCCAATCAATTCTCGGCCGACGATAATTAAGCGCCCGTAGGAATTAAGAGTCGGCGAACCGCGCGGAATGATCAACCGGTCTTGGCCCGGCGCGACATCGCCCACAAAAGCAATGGTCAGACCCAGACCTTGGGTGGTATAAAAAGAAATAAATTTAAACGGATGTTTTTCACCGCCAACCATATTTAGTCCGGCAATCCTCCCCTGCTCCCGCGCGTTGACCCAATTGCCCATTTGGACATTTTCTTCCAATAACAAATCTTTATATTCCGCAACGTCGCCGGCGGTCCAGACATCCGGAAAATTCGTCTCCAGATATTCATTGGCCAAAATTCCTTCATTAGTCGCGAGGCCGGATTGTTTGACCCAGTCGGCTGAACTGATGACACCGATACCACAGATCAACAAATCGCCCGAAATAACCGTACCGTTTTTCAAGATCACGCCGTCAATTGATTCGCCACCTGTGATTTTGGCCAGTTCGGTTTTTTTAATAATTTTTACACCATTTTTAATGAGAGTATTTTCAATCATCAACCCCGACGCTTCGTCCAAAATCGGCTCCCAAAAATAAGCTTCCCGGAGGATAATGGTCGTTTCCAGTCCGGCTAATTTCAACAAGTCCGCCATTTCAAAACTGATAAAACCGCCGCCAACAATAATGGCGGTTTTTCCGGTTTTCAGATCAGCCATTATTTTTTTTCCATCCTCCAGCGTCCGCAAACAATGGACTCCCGATTTGTCCGCCCCCGGAACATTCAGGGTCCGGGCGCGGACGCCAGTCGCGATGAGTAATTTTTCGTATGGCAATTTCTGGCCGGTCGCCAAAGAAATAACCTTATTCACCCCGTCCAGACCGCTGGCGGTTTGGCCGCCCAGAAAATTGATTCGGTTTTCGCGATACCAGTCATCGCCCTTGAGATAGACTTGATCAAAGGGAATTTTGCCCAAGAAAAAGTTTGGTTTGGACAACATCACGCGCGAATACAGCGCGTGTTCTTCGTCGCTGACGATGGTGAGCGAACCGTTTTGATCAACTTGCCTGATGGCCTCCGCCGCCGCCACCCCCGCCGCGCCGCCGCCGATAATCACATATTTGTATTTATCCACGACTTTAAATTTTAAATGAAGAAAAAGCTTATTTGGGGAAAATTTGTTTGCCCGACTTGTCAAAAAGCAGGATGGCTTTGGTCGGGCACGATTGAGCCGACATCAGCAAGGTGGCATCGTCCGCGGCGTTCGGGTCAAGTACCACCGCCTTATTTTCATTGTCTAAATTATAAGTCTCACCCGAGACGGCGATGCAAGAGGCGGCGCCGATGCAGAGGTCGCGATCCACTACGATTTTGCCGATCTTGGAATCAGCTCGATTGCGAACATATTCTTTTTGGTTTGCCATAATTTATTATTTGCTTTTTAATTCTGCGCTGATAATGGCTTTATTATACATTAATCAATGACTAAAGATAATTTTTGAGATGTTTAATTACATTTATTGCGATTAAGTCTGTCAATGTTGAAAATTCGGTGGCAGGTATATAATTATGGTCTACGGTCGACGATTAGAAACTTACAAATAATTTAAAATTTTACTATGGACGAGGCCAAAAAGTGCGATAAGTGCCATCATGAGCATAAGGCGGACGGCACCTGTGATTGCGGTTGCAAATAGAGCTTATTTTTAGCCTGACAAAACTCCTTGCCCATTAAATTGCGGTCGGGGGTTTTGTTTTTTTATTAATTTATTGCGTAATATTAAGGGGTTTCAAGATGATGCTTGTTCACTTCACACAAAGCGACAATAAACAGACTCTCGCTCCAGCCGAGCGGCGCGTTGTCGTTGTATCTAGTGGAATTGGAAAGATAGAGCTCGGGGATAATACCATCTTTGGTGACCGTTTTTTTCGCCTTAGCTAAAAAATATTCAGCCTTTTCGGTCTGGCCCAGCCGTTGATGAATAATTGCCAGCCAACTTAAACCAAAAGTCCATTCCGCTTCCTCGGACCAGCCATCCGGATTTTTATTGTAATAATGATCGCCTTTGTAACGAATCACCCCATGCCGGCGTAATAAGTGATATTCAACATTAGTCAAAATTGCCGTCGTTTCCTCTGCCTTGGTCACGGCGTAAGGCCAAATCAGAGATAAGAGCGCCAGATCAACAAATTTTTTCTCGGACTCGCGCGGCAGTAATTTATGAAGAGTTTCTTCGCCTTTTTTAATTAAGTCTTCCGGCACGGATACGCCGGCAATATTTCTGGCCATCTGCAAACCAGCCAGACAGGCGCCGACGGAAGAAGTATGCACTTCTTGCCCCTCTTCCCAGATTCCGGAATCGGGATCGTGCCAATACTCCAAAGTTGAGAGATACCAAACGAGTTTTTGAACGACTCGCCGGTCGTCATCAGTTGTCACAATTGAACCTTTTTCTTTTTTCTCCAGTTCGCCGATTTTAAACAAAATGCAACCAATGGAATCGTTCTGTTTATTCCCCCACTCTTCCCAGTATTCATCAAAGGTTTCCGGATTATAACGGGGATGGATGTATTGATAGTTGTGCTCCGGTTTTTTACTGATCGCGTAATCAATCTTGAATTCGTGTTTTTTGAAAATATCCAGAATCGCGCGGTAAGTTTTCCAAACGGTGGCAAAATCCCCGAGCACCTCAAAAGCCAAGCATTCGTAAAAATTGTCGCGCAACCAGGCTTTGTCATAGCCGGTTTTGATGTCTTTTTTCGCCGCGATGAATAAACCAGATTCAGCTTGAAGACTTTTTAAAATCTCCAAATGTTGTCCAATTAATTTATCATAAACAGGGTGAACTGCTGTCATAAGCTCAATTATAGTGTATAATCGTCGGAAATGAAAAAGACCCGTTGGTTAACTTTGGTCGGCGCCGGTCTGGTTATCGCCGGATTTTTGTTTGGTTACGGCCGATATCAAGATGAGCGGCTGGCGGCTGAATTGACGGCTGATTTAAGTGATTTAAATCAGCGGTTTGCTTCCAGTACTGAGACTTTGGATGGCGAGGTTAAAATTTTGAAAGACAGCATCATCGCGGCCGACGAACGCAATGTGAGTTTGGCCGAGGCGCTCAAAGCTGAACAAGCAAAAACCAGCGCGGTAAAAGAAAATTTGGATCAGATTGTCAGCACCGTCGGGACGCTTCAAAAATTAAGTAAAACGGATCCGGAACTGTTGCAAAAATATTCTAAAACTTTTTTTCTGAACGAACACTATGCGCCGGAACGATTGATAGAAATTGAGTCGCTTTACTTGGCTGATAAAAACCGGCCCCAACAGCTTCACGCCAATGTCTGGTCTTTTCTGGAAAAACTTTTGCGGGCGGCGGCGGAAGATAAAATTGATTTGAAAATCGTTTCCGGTTATCGGTCGTTTGATACCCAATCCGCGCTTAAAACTAATTACCGGATGATTTACGGTCCGGGCACGGCCAATCAATTTTCCGCCGATCAAGGGTATTCCGAACACCAGCTTGGCACAACCGTGGACTTTTCGACGCTGGTGTTGGCCGCCGGCGTTAACGGTTTTGAGAAGACTGCGGCTTACGACTGGCTAAACAAAAACGCCTATCGTTACGGTTTTATCATTTCCTATCCAAAAACCAATACTTATTATCAATTTGAACCGTGGCATTGGCGGTTTGTCGGCATTGCCCTCGCGACCAGACTCCACGACGAAAACAAGTTTTTCTACGACCTAGACCAGCGCGTCATTGACGAGTACTTGGTCAAAATTTTTGATTGAGGACGGTTTATAATTAAGGTCAGAGAACTTTGGAGGGAAAATTTTTAATCCGATTTTTTGTGTTTTTTAATTTTTAAATATTCCGCCAAGATTCCCAAGTCTTCCCAAAATCCCATATCACAATATGCATTCGCCATCTTGGAAGCTAATTCTGACATTGTCCAGTCATCTACATCCTTCGTGTCAAAACCGGCATTTTCCAAATCAGCCCGGCAAACACTCGTAATAGGAAAATCTTTGTAAAACTTATTTTCTTGTGTAATTTTAATTAACTCCATAAATATTCAAATTACTATTAATTTACTACTCAAAGTATGACATCATTTTTCTCATACAACATCGGCAAACAATCCTGTCGCATACGGAATTTTGTGCCATGGTTATGTCCGGTGCGAGCATCAAAGTCCACGAGGATTTTCCCTTCGTCTAACGCTTTCAAAAATCCTTCAAAACTGAATTTTTGCAACATAATCACTCTTGTATAATGATAAAATTCTTTTTTCCGCACAATTTTCACTTCGGCCTGAACATAAAAAGCATTGAGTAATTTTGTCCCGGCTTTGTGTTCCAAGTCGTCAAAGCCCCAGTATGGTTGCGGGTCAAGCTCACCAAGACCAATACGTTTTTTTACCGACTCAACCCATGCTTTGTGTCGCAAGTCAGCACCTTTTGCGTCAAACGAAATTAGAATCTTTCGCTCTTTCCGGTCAATCACGACTTTGAAACCGCGGTCGCTTCGCGATTGTCCGTGGATTGTTTGCCGAAAACTCATTTCCCCTTTCGGATATTTCTTGCCGTCCTCTTGGTGTGCCCAGCCGTATTTTGGCAAAAGGACTTGTGGCACGAAGCGAATTGCGCGCGGTGAGGGTTCAATATGAAAAAGGGTTGTAAGTGAAGTTGAATTGAGACGTTGCGTTTTCAATTCCCATTCGGCGGCGTTAGGAATCGGCAAATTATTTTCCTTGATACCGAGTAAATCTTCCAGCGTATTACCAATACCTCCGGCATTTCCTCGCCGCGTGTTCGGAACAAAACCCATTGCTGAAATTTCTTTTAGTTTGGCTATGAGTTCCGGTTTCGTATAAGTTTTAGGTTTGTTTGCCATAGTATTACCAAAGTTTAGATTGAGCTTGATGTTCTTTTATTCTTTTTCGCGCCATTTCGCAATACTCCGGCGAAATATCAATCCCGATA
>ERZ1292632.265-Hain-H43-01um-R2-265-length-55152-cov-19_pt1 | contig 55152 bp, 79 predicted proteins | sample MGYA00564407_ERZ1292632 | MGnify/ENA primary metagenome ERZ1292632 (study PRJEB36523, sample SAMEA6512637) | groundwater metagenome | collected 2019-01-08 | study: AquaDiva: Metagenomics assemblies of 32 groundwater samples | reverse complement strand
AGAGATGGTAGGGATGTCAATTATAGCAGAACAACACGTTCAAAGAAAAACAATCATAATTCAAGAAAGTATTGAACGTCGCTTGAAAATCAACACAATCATCTCTAAAGCTTCAAAAATTATTATGCAAGAAATGAAAGAGCTTATAAAAGATAATAATGATAGAGTGTCGTTTATAATTACTAAAGACAAGATACCAGAATTATCTGTGTTTGCACAGCCCGAAGGTGCGCACAAAGTATTATTTTTTTACGTGACACTAACATCTTCTGCACTACGTGTAGATAACGTAAGTTACGAGGGTGAGTACGATGACGTTGATAACAAAATATATATTAGTGCATCATTCAACAAACAATATAGTCAGAATGAAAAGTATCTCTCACCAACAATTATGAAATTGCAAGACACACTTAGGCACGAATTAGAGCACGCAATCCAAGTCTTGAAGAAACAACAGCAACACGTGTTTAGTGCAGAATACCATCTTCAACAACACGAAATTGAAGCCTATGCTGTAGAATTATATAGACGTATACTGCGGCGTGCTAATAAACTTAAACAATCTCTGCAAGAAATTGCTATCATACAAGTTGTAAATAATTTCGTTGAACATCAATTTAGCTATGTGAACCACGACGAACGTGATGAAGTTAAGCGACGAATACTCGACTATATGATGACAAGATTTCCGCTCATCAAGAAGATGGACTGGAACAAAATATAAAGATGCAACTCTTAGAAACTTATATTAGACGTATCGTTGAAAGCGTAGAGCGAAAATATAAGCTCAATACAATAATTACAAAGACATCACAAATTATTGTAAATCAACTCAAACAATTCTTTACGGGCTCTGATAATGTATTGACATTTGAGCTCGACAAGTCGAGTGTCTCAGAACTATTTGAGCTTGATGATTTATTGATTATTATTGACATAAAAAGAATAAAGAGCGAAGAAGATGACGAAACGATTGTTAGTGCGTCATATGACGACTGGGAAAATAAAATAAGATTATATATGAAAGTTTCAAACAAGATGAAACACATAGACCCAGAAACAATCTTGCTTATAAAGAGCAATTTACGGCACGAACTTGAGCATACACTACAAAACGTAAAGCAATTTTTAGATACAAGTGAAGAAGAGAGAAAGAAGAAATACTTTGAAAGAGAGTTTGAAATAAGGGCTTACGCAACAGAACTATATACTGTATTGAGGCTTGCAGAAAAACGCTCAGTGCTAACAAAAGAGTTATTTCTAAAGTTCGTAACTAAATACACAGACCAAATACAGACACTGAAGCAGAGTGACAAAGATAAGTTTAGAAAAATGCTGGTTGATTATATGATAGAGCGCTACCCATTAATAAGTCAAGTTATGACGAGTCATTAGCTTTTCTAATCCAGCGATAAAGAAATCAAAGTTTTCTTTTGTTACTCTATTCTCGCGACTTGCTCGTTTCATCCATCGCAAAAGATTTTCGAACGTTTCTGGTAATCCGACGTCTATCCGTTCTTCATCACCGGCTTCTGCTGGGTGGTGTGGTTCGTTTGAAATCTCATTGAGAATTGTTCGCTCTACAAATCTTTTCAACATCATCACGTGTATACTGTCTCTTTGTTTATTTGAGCATACCCTCGACAATCTTCTCCATACTCAGATATAAATAGATATGCTTGACTTTCTATAATCTTTATCGAAAAGTCACCAGATGCATCATTTGTGCATACAAAGTTTTTATAAAAAATGCAATTATAGCACTGCGCATATGCGTGTCTTCGTGAATTTAGAAGAGCTTTGTTACTTTTATATGTCCAATCATCGACACAGGCCGCACCATACTCAGTATAGTGCTTATACGACCCAGCACTTTTTGAAACTCTGTCTGCTTTACTTCTCTTCACAAGTATACTCTATAATCTTTTCTATACAATCTATAGCACACAGTATTCTCTCGTCTATTGGCTTCATTCCTGGCGTTTCTATCGTCACACAAATCTTTGATGCGTTATCATACATAAAATCTTCAAAACTTCCATCGTGCGAACTATCAAGTTTTCCACCAGAAACCTTTGCACTTCCAACTTTTCCGCCCTCTTTTATATCAAAATGCATTTTTGCTACTTCAATTATTTCGTCACCGAGTTCTTTATCACCATCTTGCTCACTAACGTAGCAATAAAAGCTTTCTTCTTCCCAGTCTTCGTGCAGTGAAACGAAGCAATCACGACCCAGATTGAGCAACAAGTTTTTATTGTTCATCAACACATCACCGCTTTGGGTTGTATCTTTCTGTTCAATTTTGTCTTTATGGATATACCCACGGTTTGGGTCATCTCTATCATTATCAGTCCTGTCACCCATACGCAAACCATACGGATTTATACACGGAATGAACGAGATGTTGCAACTAAATAATGTCTCATCAGAGATTGTCTCAAGTGCTTTGAGAATTGCATATGGGCCGCACGGCTCGTTACCATGCATCCCACCAATGACCAGAATGCGCGGGCGGCCCTCTAAAAATCTTTTCGGTGTTAGAAGTATTACAGGATCACTATTAGGCTCAACTGTTCCCAGAATGATGCAGCGTAGTCCACGCTGTTGCCCAGTGAAAAAGACTCGCTTATTGAACTTGTCGACGTCTGTTGTTATTTGGTTGAGCGACGGGATGAATTGTGTGATTGTCGGTGTGTGCTCTTTTACCCGTCGCTCTTCTTTATCATCTTCTTGTGTCTCTTCTCGCTGTTCTTTTTTATATTTTTCAAGTAAATGCTGTAAATGAAAATTGTCTTCACTATAAAATTGCGCGCTTGTCATATGATATATCTATGTATCTTGGCTCATAATTTTATAGTTGGGGCATTCGTGACAGATATAGCAACAGGATTACTATGCTTAGAAACGCAGTTAGTGACGTACATTCGCCCGGCAGCCCAAACATAGCAGGTCTCAAAATACGAACTTTGTATCGGCCTATCTATCTTTTCTGAACGACATACATAAAACTTACAATGAATGTCACCACCAAATTGGTGTGCCTGAATTGTTTGTAATAATAAGTTTAGAAGCTGTAGTGGATTTTTAGCTTCCAGTAATCCTTCGCGCGCGCCCGTCGGAAAATCAAGCGTACAGCGCTCATAAAAGTTTTTTATTTTGTCTGTTTCTTTCCAGAAGACACAATTTTTGCATTCTGTATGAATGTAATTACAGTTACTATCCATAAGATTATTTTATCACTCTTCTCACAAACTGTTCTAAAATGTCTATGTTTTTTCCAGTTGCTGGTGTTTTAGAACCCGCGCCAAAGTCTATCATTACAAGATTTTGTTGTATGTCTCTCATCACATTATTGCTATGAATATCGGCATATGATATACCGTGCTGTGATAGAAAATACAAACCATCAATCAATTGCATAGCAACACTTATATACTTTTCGAGCTTTATACCTTTTGCTTGCAGAACGAAAAGCTTGTGAAATCTTTCTAAGAAATGTTCAGCTCTGATGTGTTCGTTTGTCTTTTTCTGTTTTATGAAGAAGAGATTTCCTGCCTTCACAATCGCATTTGATTCCAAATCTGCTGGTAGCATATTTACTATTTTTGATTCTTCATACGTTAGTGGAACATATTTTTTCTGTAGAATAAGATAGATGTCAAACTTGTATCGTAACTGTCGTTTTGTTCCCGTAACATTTGATAATTTTGCGACTTTATAAATCTTAGCTATATTCTTATGTTCTAACACGATAAGACCGGACGACGTTAGAGCTTCTTGCTTGTCTGAGCTGATTTTCAGAACCCGGCCGTCCCGCAAATCAAATGCTGCACCATATGTGCCCTCTTCACCGAGCTGCACTAATTCTGTGTCAGAACTGATTTGTGCCCAACGAGCTATTTTGTGGTCTGTTTTATCAGCTTCGAATGTATCTCTGTCAGTATTTGAGACTTGTATGAGAGCATCTATGAGTTTCATTCTGCAAATAAGTATGCAACTGTTCAGCTACATTTCAAGTAAGAACAGTTGCATACTTATTTTTGGAAAATGAGTTCTTACTTCTTACTCAGCAGTTGGTGTGTCAGTTGCAGGGGTTGGTTGCGGTGTGACTGTTGTCGTATCAACAGTCGGGCTAACAACGAGCTCAGCATTTTCTGTTGTTTCACTTGTAACTTGCTGTGGTTGTGCTTCGCTTACACCCGCATCTGGCACAGTTTGCTGTTCTACACCCTTTGAACAGTCACCGCACCCAGCTGTCAAACCAACTACTAAAATCACGACACTTACTAATGAACGCATATGTTTATTTCCTTTCCGCTATAGAGATTATATGCTCATTTATTATACACTACAAAAATTATGTGTTCAAATTATTTTCATCATCATTGACTTCGATAAGAAGCTGCCCTCGCTTTGATGAACCAGGAATAAAACTCAACACTCTGCTCATATCTATAAAATCAATACAAGCATAAATAAACAGCGCTAATGCAACAGTCAAGCACAATATAGCAAAAATAACTTGTGCCAAGTCTATAAAAACAATCGATAATGCAGTAATAAAAATAGCAGCAGCTACTTCACACAAGAAATGATACCATCTGTAACTTGTCAGATGTTTCTTTATGTCAATCATTTATATGATTTATTGTATGTTGATTGATAAACTTGTTTCAGATAATCAATATGGGCTACTTTCTTTTATAAACGCGAGCAATTCTCTGGCTTTGAGATAAAGCTTTTGATAAAAATCATACATATCTTTCTCGTCAGCCCGTAATTTATGGAGTTTGCTGAATGACATATCGATAAGCGTGGCGACGAGCATTCGTGCGCCAAAGCTTGTGAGTTCTTTGCCGACCACCTTCTTCAGATTTTCTACTGCTTGTGTAGTTCGCGCTTCAGGGTATGGGATTTGTGGCACTTCTCTGCCGATTTTTGGACGCTCTTCAGGATTTTTCTTTTTTACTTCTTCAAGAATTAAGCTCTTGAGTTCAATTATTTTTAGTTTTCTCATTCTCATATCACATTATGTATCATCTCTCACTGAGTTTTTATAAACTTATTTTCTTCACAGGTAACCAACTAATTCTATCATCACTGCTATATGATTTCAATTTTGCTACTATATCATCAGGCTGTGTCACATACATTGTGCTATTATCATCATAGAGCTCGGCGGCATTTATATCACATTTATGTATAGGGTTCCATTCAAAACATTCGCTGCTCGTTTCTGCGTAATCTAATGGATTTTCATTGCTTTTATTATTTGACATTATAGCTTCATACTCTTCGCGGCTTATAAAGCCTTCAACAAAATCGTCATATAATTCTTCTGGTGCTATAATGTCGCCCGGAGATTTGCACACAAGCGTTTTCCTGTTTAGAAACTTGCAAGAATAGCATTCGTTGAATAGCACTGTTTGTCTCGTCACAGGAACAGTTTCATAATTATCATATTGATAATAACCGTATATTTTATGTCTTCTGTTGTTATTATATGAATCCTGTTTGCTTTGCTCTATCTTAATTTTTACAGACATATCATTTATCTTATACTTGATTTTTAGCGTGTTTCTATATAATTAGCAAATGACAATGAAAGCAACACTTAGAGAGTTCATACAGAAAATTGCTGAGCAAATTCCAGAGGGTGACTGGCAGTACTCAAAAACACGAGATGTTTTCAAGCGAACTGGATTGCAAGATTTTATAAAATCACTTGATGATACAAAGCGACGCGAATTACGCGATATACTCACACATCATCTATTCACTGGGCTAACAGCACCAACTTCATACGTTGAGATGGGTGATGATGAAGAAGCCAAGAAAGCACTTGATGATGCAAAAGAAAGATATGAGTGGCTCGTCGATAGTCTTGTCGGAAACTAGCGAAAAATAATTTTATAAAATCATAACACAGCATTATAATTTAGTATATGGCAGTTCGTTTTGTATGCCTATCAGTAATCTTGTCCGTGATTACTACGCTTCATTGTGCTGACGATTTTGATAATAACCGAAAAGTAATAGATACAACTTGCAAGCAAGATAATCAATATGCTGCGGAAGATTTATCTATAAGAGAAATCTACGACGGCATAGACAATAATTGTAATGGGCTTGTAGACGAAAATTATTTATGTGAGCCAAGTACAATAAAAAGATGTTGGCCACAAGATAATGACGTCTATCAGTTTCTAAAAAATCCCGAGCTTGGTCTAAATAGCGCTCTAAGCGGTGAGTGCAGGCACGGACAACAGTTTTGCAAAGAACTTGAAATTGGAAGTGCTTGGGGAATTATGGAAGATGGCGCTGACAGTGTTGGTGGAACACAAGATGACATTTGGGTACAAGACGGATGTGTCGGAAGTGTTTTGCCAGCAACTGAACAATGTGATGGGCTTGATAATAACTGTGACGGCAAAACAGACGAGGGATTGAAGAAAAGTTGTTGGTCTGGTCCAGTCAATCAGAACACATCTCATCCTGCTGATTATCTTGTTTTCTATGACGCCGCTGAAAATCCGGATGGGTTGTGCAAACTTGGAACACAATTGTGTCAAGATGGTGGCTGGTCGGGTTGTCTCTACGAAGCTTTGCCGACAAATGAATTATGTGATGGGCTTGATAATGATTGCGACGGTGAAATAGATGAACACACGATAGACACACAGTCAAGCTGTGGGCTAACAGACACTGGTGCTTGTCAGTTCGGGCTACTTAGCTGTATATCTGGTCAATCTGGTACAGATATTATGTGTCAAAATGCAATTCTTCCAGAAAATGAAGTTTGTGACAACGTAGATAATGATTGTGACAGTGAAACAGACGAAGAACTTTATCGACGTTGTGAAACTATTTGTGAAACAGGTATTGAAATGTGTTATTCGGGAAACTGGATAGATTGCACAGCAGAACAGCCGCGGGTCGAAGAGTGTAATGGTGAAGATGATGATTGTGATGGTCTTATAGACGAAGAACTTGAATGTGTTTGCCCACCTGAGTTTATTGGTCTTTTGATACCGTGCAAGAAACCTGAGCTTGTGTGCGGTCTTGGGTTCTTTACTTGTGAGTGTGCAAATGCAGAGTGCTCTACAACAATTCAATCTGAATGTAAAGCTGTGTGTGCATTTCAAGAATTACAAGATGATGCGCTTTGTAATGAAACTATGGGTTTGTCAGAGGCTGAGGTGTGCAATAATTGGGATGATGATTGTGATGGTCTTATAGACGAAGATTTGTTTCGTGATTGCTATTCTGGACCTGTGGGAACGTTCGGTGTCGGTTTATGTAGTGGTGATATACAAATATGTGATAGTGGTCGTTGGGGACAAATTGATAATAATAATCATTTTGTAGAAGAGATGTGCGACAATCAAGTGTTTCCGGCACTTGAAATCTGTGACGGTGATGACAACGATTGTGATGGTCTTATAGACGAAGAGCTTGACAGACACGATAAAGTTGATATGGTATTTGTAATTGACAGAAGCGGCTCGATGTGCAATAAAATAAATGCATTACGTGACGGCATAAGACCGTACATAGCAGATTTTGCAAATACTGAGCATAGATTTGCAATAGTAAATGTACCTTGGAAACACTTTGGTGGCCCAGTCGAGTCTGATGTGCTTATAGATTTATCTGATGCTATCACACTTATTCAAACTCTTGACACCATAGATTGTAGTCACGGTGGGCTTGAACCGCAATATGATGCTGTATTCAACATAGCAACACAAGCTATGCAGATAAGTTTCAGAGACGATGCTTGGCCAATGCTTATTGTTGTTACAGACGAACTTGCACAAAGTGTCAATAATATAAATGCACAATCGATACAGCAAGCTATCACACCCTGCATAATTGGTTTATGCACACCAGACGATACTCTTGAAATATATTCGTTAGTGCCAAATCAATTTTTTGTAGAATGGTGTGCCCCAGCAAATATAGCACAGAAATGTTACGATTTGCCAGACAACATAACAAGTCAGCAGATAACAGAGTATCTAAACGAAATTTTTAGTGACGTTTGTCGCTAAAACTGATACATAATTAGTATGAAAGTCGTCAATCTTGTAAAACAACTAATAAAAGAAGAAGTAGAGAAGTTTATAACAGAAGCATTCAATCTAAAGCGTGAAGAGGTAGAACAACTATATGGAATGCTAAAGTTCGAAGATGACTACCCGAGTATTCTTAGTTATCTGGGTGAAAAGAGTGCGAAGAAACTTGTTGAAGATATAGCAAACAACATTAGAAAACGTGAAGGGAGACTTGACGCGCTCTTCAGAAAATACTATATGTCAGTCAATTTGTATAATGAATATGAGATACTGACAAAAAATATACAGTCTGTTATCAAAGAACACCCACACGACTCGCGCCTATGGTCATCACCCGGCAGCAAAGCAACAGTGTCAAGTGAGTTTGTTACTGCAAATAAACCGATTTACAAAGGGCATTTCGACAATCAAGAAAAAGAAGTGAAAGGAAAAGTAGAAATACTTATTCCGAGCGTCAATCCAGAAACAGGAAAAAAAGTTTTTAGAAGAATGCAAACGATGAAAAGATTGGGTGCCTGGGTTTGGAATGCAAATACACGAGAATGGGCGTGGAAAGCATCAAGCAAACCGGGTGTAACTGGATAACAGAGAGGTAAAATTATATGATGTTACTAATGTCAGCTTCGTTACAGTTAGCTAGACAAATAGCTAAGGAGATTGAACAAGAATATGGAATAAGATTACAATATTATGGTGATGAAAAAGTCAATAAAATTGTAACAGATAAGCTTGCAGAAACTTTACGAAAGAAAGGTGTAGATTTGACTACTACGAGTTTAGATATAAGAACTCGATATAAAGTGACAATCGAGCAAATCTATGATGAACTACGAACGCTTGGTGTTCTAAAAGATTAAAGAAAGAAGAATAGAGTGGCACGCAAGAAAAAAATAATAACGTTTGAGAAGAAATCAAATCAGTTTGAGTTCAAGATAGAAGGATTAGAAGATTTTGAAGTTACAAATGTAACACGCCCAATGTTTGAAATAAAGAGCGGCAACATCACGCTTAGTTCTTTTAATGTAATACTAAAAGACATATCAAACCCGTCATTACCACACACATTAATGAAATGGTTTGCTGAGCAAGTAACTACAGAGAATTATGTACCGCGCAATGCTACATTGAAACTGTTTGATACCGGCGGTAATGTAATAGAAAAATGGAAATATGGCAGAATTAGATTGATGTGCATCAATTTCAATGAATGTGCTGAACTTACAGTTAGTTGGTCAGAAGACCTCTATGTTTCTATTACGTGTAGTTGTGAAGAGTACGAATTACAGAGCTTATAGCTTTATCTGTTCAATCTTCAAGAAATCAAGCATAATTGGGTCAAACTTCTGTTTGCTGCAATGAAAATGCCCAACAATCCCACCGCCCTCTGAGTGAAACTTTAGCAATCTTTTTCACTCAAACAGTTATTACAATCGCCTGCTATACGTGAATGTCAAGTATACATGTGAGATATATACTAAAAGAGATACTATAATAATGGCAACAAAAGGCATTTATTTTATCAAAAATAAAATAACTGGTGATTTTTATATTGGAAGTGCTTATGGAAAATGTGGTATAGAAGGGCGAAATGATAGCGAGCGTAAAGATTTACGTAATGACAAGTGGTTATGTGAGAATAAAACAAAACGTACGTTTATTCAAAATGCTTGGAATAAATATGGCGAAGAAGCATTTGAGTTTATAATTGTTGAAATTTGTCCGGATACATGGACGAAAGAACAAGTTCTTGAAAGAGAACAACTACATTTAAATGAGCATTGGGAAAGTAGAAAACTTTACAATTTAAGTAAATTTGCACAAGGCGGAACAACACTTGTTACAAAAGAAACGCGTAAGAAGCTAAGCATATCTGGAAAAATTGCACAAAATAAGCCAGAAGTTAAAGCAGCAAATAGTAAAAAACAAAAAGAAGTACAGAATAAACAAGAAGTTAGAATAGCAAAGAGTATGTCTTTAAGAATTACATATGCACGACAAGAAGTTAAAGCAGCAAAGAGTGTAAGACAAACTGGTACAAGGCGATCACGAGAAACACGAGACAAAATGAGCATAACACACAATACATTAGAAGTTAAAGAAAAAAAACGTAAATCTTTAAAGGCTACGTTGGCGTTACCAGAAGTACGCGCAAAACGAAGTGGTGAAAACGCTCCAAACGTCAAATTAACTTGGCAGCTAGTAAACGAAATGCGCGAAAAATATGCAAACGGCGCCACGATTGTTAGTTTAGCAAAAGAGTATAATAGTATTGTATCATTTAGTACTGTAAACAAGGTCATCCACAATCAGCTGTGGAAACAATAAGCGTTACATTATTTCATAGCTTCCCAATTAAACGCCATAGCATCCCATTTATTTTTATCAACGTGTAAATGCCCAACAACTCCACCGCCTTCTTCAATAAATTTTGAACTTTTGTCATTTGCTAGTACATATTCTGAATAACCATCGATAAACACACCGTCTTTACGCGGAACACGTAACGGTATTTGCATGTATTTTGCAAGAACTTTGACAAGCTCAAATGCTGATGCTTGTTGTGCAGCAGTCAGTGCAAGCATCTTCATCGGCTTTTTATTCCATGTTTTTGTAATTATCGGCGGCACAGCAATACCTCGTGCTCGATATAATCCTGCCATCTTAGGATCTGCAACACTGCTTATATCTAGTGGTATTGATAAATCATTGAAACGACCCGTAGCATATTGTCGCCATGTCGCCGGATCTTTAAAAAATTGATATATCGTTCCGTCGTTATCAATACACCAGCCTGTGCTTAGTGCTCTCACTGCAAGAACTTTGAAACATTGAGTTGCTGATATGCATGCGTCATGATGTACAACAACACATCGTGCTTTCTGTAAATTCTTGCGAACACTATATCCTTTATCTTTCACGTCTTCGAACGTCATTCCGCCAGGCTCGTTTGGAGTTATCACTTTTGCGTTTATCTGCAATTGTTTTCCGTCAAAAAACAAATAATCTACTGTAGCATCAATACTTACTGCTTTATTTTCAACAACTTTCTGGTATGCTTGATAGCATTTCGGCCCAAAAAAGCCGTCATCAACAAGTGGTGGCAACCCAAGTGCAACCTGCTTGTCTTCGAGCTGGAACTCAAAAACTTTCCATGCAAACTCATCAGTCGCTGGGTCTAATCCAAACGGCGGAGTTTTTTCTAGCCCAAGTCGTTTTACAAAGACTGGGTTTAGTTTTTTAGCGGCTTTTATATCGAACGTTTTGTGTGTAGGATTTAGTGACATAAAGACTACTTATTCGTTTGCTAAACAATCTTTACATAAAAGAACAGTTTTGTCTTTGTAAACTCTAACACCCCACTCATCATGATTGCTTGTTTTGAAATCGAAGATTTCGTTACAAGCTGCACCAAAACATTTTGGGTTTGTAAGTAACAAATCTGTTGCTTCTTTTATCTTATTCTTTATATCTTTAGTGAATTGTTTATTCTTTTGCTTACTAAGCTTTCTCGTCAGCTTTCTATCTTCAGAAGTCATTCTATTCTCGCTCTTGTTTTCTTGAAATAAATGATGGTTCAACGACAATTTTTGCTAATGTAAGCCCATCATTATCACGTAATTCTATGTGCGAATAGATTTTCTTGTCTATGTTTGCAAGACATTTTTTATTACTTGAACCCTCTTTTATCCACTCCCATCGTGGGCGTACGTCGATTGTTGCTATACCATTTTCAACAAACTTTGTTGGATGTCTAATACCCCAAATATTATATGCTTTTGTATTTTCTTGTTGTTCTGACATTTTCTTTTATCCTTTTGTTGCGGTCGCGTGAAGTTTATATAGATGCTCACCAATTGCATCTTGAAAATCTATCGAATTAGATAATTCATATGCAATCTTTTTCTGTGTTACAGCATCAGTATCTGAGTATTCTTTGAGATACTCTGATGTTATTTTTTGTATTGCTTTCAAGAAAACTGCTCGTGCTCCTGTAAAAGTCATTGGTGTGCCATCTCTTGTTAGAACTTTTGATATATGTCTATAATCTATATTTTCTGACATTCTTTCTCCGTGTTATCTAATTTATATAACTTTATGTTCTTTTAGTCTGTATTCAAGTAGTAAGTATTTATTTACATCACATAAACACGTGTACAGAAACATATCTGTCGGAATGAACACGATACTATTCACGTTGAGCGAGCAATATGCTTTACGCGTATTACAATCACAGCGTACTAATTTGAATAGAAGTACAGTATCTATAACAGAAATTTGTTTTGTTGTCTTTACACAAATGATATGTTCTTTTTCTATAAAATGAAATTGCTTATCAAAAATACTGGATGCTGACTGTGATATAGTTTTTTCATCAAAAAATGTTAGTGACCTTAGACCGCTATGCACATAGTTAAGTATGTATCTTCAAACAGAGAAATCATTTTTACAGCACAAATTCGTGCTGAAACTCTATATCAGATTTCTCATATGGCCAGCTTATATCAAGCTCTTGTGTCATAACATTTTTGTATCTATCTTTGCGTAATGTGAACTCTGGTTCTCCTGTTCCAGACATAGCTCCGAAAAATGTTTCGTTCTTGTTCACAAAATGAAACTCATTGTGCGCAAGGATAACGAGCCCAGCAGCTTCACCCCACACTCTGCTTTCTCTAAACATTTTATCTAAATCATCTTGAAATAGTTGTGCTATGGTTGTATTTCCTGTTTCACATAGTAATGATGCACCGTATTTTCTAACATACTGTTTTGCAATTTCTTGCACTGCTGGTCGTATAGTTTCTGTGCTCAATTTCATTGGGTCAAGACCGACCTTCTTTAGCATACTTAGTGGCCAGATGTCTGTATCCCACAATAAACGCTTGCCCATTGTTGAAATTGTTGCAGCATTTATACCAGTTTTTGTAGCATCTTTTATATGCCAGTATTCATCATCAATTCTTATGTCATATTTTCCGCCGGGTTCAAGCACTGTGTTATTTTCAAGCAATAAAGCCAGCGTAATTTCACCTCTGCCAACAACGTCTGTCCTGCCATATTGGACTATATTAGTAGTTTCAAGCAATATGTCTGGTATCTGCACGACATTTAGTGCAGCTGACTTCTTCACAGAAAACAAAGCCCTATCAAGCTCGTGCATATCACGTCTCATCGAGACATAAAGGTTGTCAAGAAGATTATTTCTCAGCTCTGTTTGCTTATCAAGATTGCTGATGACGTTGAGAAACTTTGTGCGTTTTTTTGCACTGATAGCATTTTCGATGTATTCAAGTGCTGTAGTGTCACTCAGTGCAACTGCATCAGACTTACCGTCATATAAAGGATATGTTTTCAATAAATCTAAGATTTGAGTTTCAACAGTGTCAGTTACGAAGTATTTACGCGTTCCTATTTTTATCAAGCTCATTTGTGTCTGTCTCCTTTCCAAGTCTGATAGACACTGGGCTGCCACTTCCCCACAATTCTATTCTATCAACTAACCAGCCGCCATTAAGTTTCAAATCAGGAGCATCATCTAACTGCAATTTATTTTCATAGTAAGCTAAAGTCATATGTGGTTTATATGTTTGGTCGTTTTTATCATTGCCATAGAAGTGATTGATTTCTATTTTATTACTTTCAAGGGCTTGTTTCAGCTTATAGTGGAGTTCAACTAATTCATTATTCGTTATTCTACCATATAATACAGATTTATCATCATTTATAAATGCGTTTGTTCCGTGCATTTCTATTCTAAATGGTTCAACTTGTTCGAGTACTTCTTTTATAATCTTTTTTATTTCTTCAATTCTATCAAAGTCTTTATTGATAATAAGCAATGTGATATGATTTGGGCTCTCATCGTGAGTACTAACTTTTTTGATGTCGCCGAAAACAGACTCAATCCTTCTTACAACAGTTTCAGGAACTGTGATAAACAGTCCCATATCTTGAAGTTCATCTTTTAGTAGTGAGTGATAAGATTTTTTCAAAGATTCGCGTATAAATTGCTTCAAATAATGCATTTCTAAGATTTTGTCTGCCATTTTTGTTTCTATGCTATTTTTATATATTCTCAACTACGTCAAACTCTGTCTGTAATGAGCTTATGCTTTGTTGCAACTGAGAATACATCTTATCTACAACTTCAGGCGGAACATTTGAACGTTCGACACCCTTTTCTACATCTTTTTTGATTCGCGCTTTTGCTGTATTTGTGTCAATTTCGAATACAAGTGCTCTGAACTGTAGTGGATTTTTGTATGTTTCTTTTATGAAGCTTATTAGTCTCTTCCTGTTATGAGCCACTGTATTTGTTGCATCAAGAATAACATTTTTGCTAGCGAATAGATTTTTTATAATTTGTCCGCTGGCGACTTTCCAAACATATCCGCCACTCTGCTGAGCGTTTATATCTCCGAGCAGCTCTTTTCTAAGTTCGTCTGGAGATATAATAACATAATCTGGATTATTGCCAAAGTGTTTTTTGAGCCAAGAACTTTTTCCTGAGCCTGGTATCCCGACAGCAAAGATAACTTCCTGCACACTCTCACTCAGCTCGCTGTCTTCAAGCAATTTACTGACTTTACTAATAAACTCCTTTAGTTGCTCTTTCTTCACAAAGTTCATTTTATATTCAATTTCTTTCTTGTTAGCAAAATATGTATCAAACTTTTTTATCTGTGACATTCTGTCATCCCACATAATGACATTGTTTATTGTTGGAAATCTGCCAAGTAAATCTTCGATGACACCAATTTTGAACTTGAATGTACTCCCACCGGGTGACATAAACAATTCATCGGGATTTAGATTATGTCTCTGTAGAATAGTTTTTACTGCTTTTCGGAGTGCAGGTATATTTTTTCTACCAGTCAAGACAATAACATATGCGTTCTTGTTAGCAATAGATTTTCTAAAGCTTGATGCAGTTGATGTTATTACTTCATCGAGTATGCTGTTAGCAGACTCGTACCAATGTACGTCTTGCTCTACATAATAACTGTCAGGATTTGCTGTGCCTTCGACCTTTGTTCCTTTTTCTATAAGGGAGCGTACTTTATTATTGAATAACCCATATAAATCGTCAGATAAACTTTCACCATCATATATGATTTCATACCTATTGTTTTGGTCTAAATCTTGGACGATTTCTCCCAATTCAAACTTATGATAATCTATATCTTTGAACTTTTCTGGATTTTTTTTGACGTATGATTTTACAACATCATTGAGAATATATGTAAGCCATCTTGAGTTTTTGCCATCATTATCATATGGCTTATTTTTGACAAGAGTCGAGTCAAAATCATAAACGTGCAATTCAGTATAATGTGTTGTCATTTTTAGTTGTTGTAGAGTTGGTCCCAATTTGATTTTATTGTAAGTCGTTCTGTATTCTTGTTTCGCTCTAAAACTTTAGATATAAAACTCTTCAGCTCATCGAGCTTTACAAGCGAATCTTTTCCCTTTGGAGCACTATGTATATCACCGTCTCGTCCGAACCCAAGCGTTATATGAAAATCCTTTTCAGCAAGCTCGAATGATTTTCTAAAGCTTTGAACTTCTTTCCATTCAACAACAACGAAATAAGCTACATTTTCTCCAATTTCAATTTTACCAACACCAAGTTCTTTCGGCTTAGATTTTATTTCATTATTGAAACGTTCAATAATCGAAATACATGCAGCTTTTTCTGCTTCTTTCTTCGTTATCTTATATTTTTCTACAAGCTGCTTGACAATAATTTTATTGAACTCTTTTGCAGTAATTATTGTAATGTGCCATTCTTTGCCATCACGCTCTAACTTATTGTTTTCTAATTCTTCTGCGTTGTTATCTGGTATTTCAAAATTCGGACGCGATACTTGAACGAAAAAAAACCCACGGTCATATTTTATTTTTTGTTGCTGCATAGAATTATCTATCTTTGACTAATGAATTAGAACTTTGTGGAACCACTCAGGAAACATTTCTCTGTGTTTTTTATAGAAATAGTCAAAGTTTTCATCTAAAATATATGTGCTACAATAATCAGTTTCACTACGAACAGAGCGTCCGATTGCTTGTATCATAGTTTTGACTGTTGTACCCGGATACCACCAATTCCAGCGTTTTATTTTTTTGCGTACTATCTTTGAAGCCAGGCTTGGATACGGGATTTTTGCAAGTATTTGAAATCTACTCAAATCATCATATAAGTCTATTCCTTCTGTCATTGAAGGTGTTACGAGAACTGTCGGTTCTTTCGAGCTAAGATGCTCTTCAAGGACTGAATGTCTGCTAAAACTTTCTTGTTCGTGAAATAAGAGTCGTTTATTGTTCAGATTATAACGGATATAGTTAGCAACACGATAACTCGAACAATGTATCAAACCCTTGTCTTTCTTGTGGTGCTCTAACAGCACTTTGATTACTTCAACAAGCTTCGGCAACGTTGCGTCTATATTCTGATAAGTCATACTTCCTGCAGGAGCATAGAAGATTGGTCTATTTTCAAGAGGGAATGGTGACTCAAGACTTAGATAATCTATTTCATTCTCGTCTATTCCAAGCTGCTTACAGAAGATAGCTTTGTCTAAAACTGTCGCTGACATCATAACGAAGAACTCTGAGAAGTTCAATAGTAATTCTTTAGCATACACTGCTACATCTACTGGTTTGAACTCTAATCTTCTTGTGGTTTTTTCTTTTGTCACTGATATATCGAGCACCCAGTTGTCTTTATCATAATCATCAAGAAAGCGATTTATTTTGCATATATGCTTGTCAATCTTCTCAAACTTTTTTGCGAGCTTTTTTAGCTCACTCTCATCTATCTTTTTTCTTGTGAGCTCATCATTGACTATTGCTTTTAAACCCTCAGCATATTTGATAAGTGTCGGTTTATATTCGTTTTTTATCCATTTCATAGCTTGTGCATCTGATTTGATGTCTGGCATAATCATTCCAATAGAATTAGCAAAAAACTCTGAGAAACTTATTTCTGCAAACTTGCTGATTTCATCACTCAAATTATGTGTCTCATCGCATATCATCAGATTTCTTGGTTTTATTTTACCAGCATAAACAGTTTCTGACAGGAAATAACTATAGTTAGTTATAGACTCGAGCGAATCAAGAAACTCTGCTTTTGCTTGTTTATAAACACAGTCATTTATGCAGGCTGAAAAGAATGTAGAAGATTTCTGAGCAAATTTCAACATTCTGCGACTTTCAGCGCACGTTTGTTGTTTATAATAACTGCAAGAATAATTTTCGCTTGATTTTATATTTTTCAAACAACCGTGTGGCTCAGAGAAATCGCGCATATATTGCTCTTGCAAGATTTTTTGTGTTGTTAGAATATATGCACCGTTATTATATGGTGCTGTCGCTTGATAATTATCTGCAAGATAACGAGCAACAGTAATTGCTATACCTGACTTACCACACCCGGTTGGCGCGCCGAGGACGGCATACCGCTTCTTCTTGTCAAGAAAAGCGTTGAGTATAAAATCTATAGCAATTTCTTGCTCTTTGCGTGGTTCTTTATACGGAAAGTATTTTATCCACTGCTCTTTATTCATTGCTATTCAATCTGCCCAAGTGCATACCCAGTTGCAATAACAACACCAAAAGTTGCAACTACACCAGTTATCAACCCAAATCTATAACTACTAAAGAAGCTTTCGCTCTTATCAAGTTGTTCTTGCATATCATCTAAAAGCTGTTCTTTGAAATCGAGTTCGCTTTCTAATGAACTTATTGTATGCTCGCTAGTTATTCGTAATCTATTCAAGTCAGTTTCATAATCAAGCTTAAGCTCTGCTTTTATTTTATCAGCTTCTATCGCGTGCAACTTTTCTTGTGTTTCAATAAAAACTTTAGTTCGTGCTGCAGCAAGATGTGAAAACAGCAACCCATCAAATGGTGCTCTATCACCTCCCTTCAGTTCTACTGTTTTTGCTTCTGGGTTGCTGTCTTCAGCAGCATAGACATTACTCTGTTGTGCTACTAAAAGTGTTAGAATTGAGAAAATCGTTATACCAGTTCGATAAAGCTTTCGGGTCATCTTCAATCTTTCTAAGTTCTTCTTTTACTTTTTTATTTATTTCTTTTTTGACTTCGTTGGTTTCGTTTTGATACTTCTTTTCAATTTCTTCCTTCATTTCCTTCTTTTTGTCTTCAAGTTCTTCAAGTTTCTTGAAAGTATCCTTATCGAGTTGTTTATTATACTTTGTGTATTTATCAATGTTCTTTCTGAAGCTTTGGAATAGTTTTCCGGAAGCACTTCGTTTTGTGACTAAGAATAGTATAATGAACAAGATGATAGCAACAATCGCTATAAATAAACTTTTATACTTCTTGAAATATACTCTAAGCTTCAGCAACATTTTCTTCTGCTGGCTCTTTATATTTGGCGTCCTGCCATCGCCGTCCCACATACGACCCGAGTGTTGCAGTCAGTAACACAGTCGCAGCACCACTATCAAAATCATCAAAATTGACATTGAAATCTTTGATAACAAGCGAGCTATCGCTGACAACGTATTTTAGTAAAACAACTATAAATGCTACAAATGCGAACGTGAGCATAGCATCGGGTTTGCTTTTTGAGTTTTTTATCCACTTCACACATAAGCCCTCCATATGAAATTAGTTTAGTAAGTTTTGAGACCGCAGTTCTAAATTATATTTATTCATCACGTGGATTTCTAACTCACGTTCTACATCAATCTTTAGACACATAAGCTCACGATTTATTGAGCTTATTATTTCGCTGATTTGCTCATCATTGATACTGACGTGTTTATTTGTTTTACTCTTGTTTTTCATCTTGCTGCTGACGTATAAAATCATCTTCGTCATTATTTTTAGTATCATTGTCGCCATCTGATTGATCGTTCCAATCGTTTAGTGGGCTGTTTGCTTCGAGGACCCTCATTATGTCTTCTATGTCTGTCGAAGAAATACTACTTATCTCACGTTTTAAAGCTGATTTATAATCAGCTACTACTTTTTTTGCAGCTTCATCATTATCTAATAGTTTGCAAAAGAAGAATTCCATGAGCCCTTGCAGCGTTATCTCTTCTTCTATTGCTAATTTTCTTATTTCTTTGAAAGTTTTTGGGAGAATCCTCGTATGTATTGATTTTCTTGTCCAATAATCTGAAAGCTGTCGTCTTTGTTTGCGTTGCTTACGTTTATTTGTATTTCTGATTGCTAATTCTGTGTGCTCTCTTTTCATTCATATGCAACTTTCGCTGCTTTATCAATATGGCTTATCATAAGCGTCCGCCGACTTCAGACCATATTTGCTTGCAAGAGATTGTTTGAACTCTTTTGCTTCTTTTTTACTGTAATTAGTCAAAACAATCTCGTGTGCCCTGTTTATAATTACGCTTTTTACATCGAGCAAGTTCTCAATGTTATTCACAAGATTACTAACTTTGCTTGCAAATACATTGACATCTATTTGGCCGGGGCGCTGCTTCTGTACGGGTTCTTCTGGTTCTTCTTGTGCTACATCTTGCTGTGGTGCTAATTCATCGTCAGGTAATTGTTCTTGCTGTTCAGGTTCTTGTGCAACATCGTCACCAGTATCTTGTGTAGGTTCTTCAATGTCGGGTTCTTCTTTTTGTTTCTTTTTTGCTTTCGGCTCTTCCAAATCTAAATCTAAGTCGAGCTCACTCTTTTTCTTTTCCTTATTATCTTTTCCCTTTGGCTCTCCAACGATGTCACCATCCTCATCAGGTTCATCTCCGACGATTTTGCTAATGAGTTCATCAGCATCATCTTCGAGCATAAGTGAGACATACTCAGAAAGCGTAAGCTTATCAGCATTTTTCTGTGACGCTTTTTCATATGAATTGAGATACTTGTCTATCTGCAAGTCTATAGAAGTTGTATCAAGTTCAACTTCGTTCAACAGCTGTTCAACAAGCCTCAATATATCTTTTTTTATCTTCATACAGTAGTTTCTGCTGTGCTGCTCGCCTCTGTATATATAACCGTCTTTTCACTAACTTTGCAAAAATCTGCGACAAGCATAGAAAACAGTTCAGCACACTCATCACATAATTCAAAACTATATCCGTCTTTATCCATCCCACCGCCGCTGAAATTATTTTTGTTCGCTATCGTAAATAAATACAAGTGCGGTTTTATTGAACCATTTTTATATACAGGAACTTCTTTGTTACATCTATCGCAGAAGTATTGTGTTTTTTGCAATGTTTGTGTTCCTCCAAGAGGTTGTTGTTTTTGAAGAGTGAGTGGTGTCATTATAATTTCGATTGCTTCGAAACAATAGCATCTATAACTATTTATCTCCAGTTCTTGATTGCATCATCTAATTTTTCTACTTTGATACCGACTGATTTCAATAGCTCTAAACCCGCAAAATTGTCACTCGTATATTCTCTATCATACTATTGAATTCGAGATAAATTCTTCTACAAAATTTCTTTTAATTTATAGCATTTGACTTTTGCTTGTTCGAAGAACAAGCTACCGCTCATATCTCTATAGACATCATTATAAATTACACTAATAATTCTCGCGTTAATAATAGCTTTGCAACACATCGGACAAGGAAAATGCGTAACGTACATTATCTTGTTCTTATGAAAATGATAATCACATTTAATAATCGCATTAATTTCACTATGAATTAATCCACTCTCACCCTCTCTATCAGATTCTGATTTGTTTGGTCCGCCGCTATAATTCCCATTGTAGCCCACAGACAAAACAGTACTATTATCAGCAGCTACTATTATTGCACCAACTTGTAATCTTGAATCATATGACCTTTTCGAAATTGTTTTAGCTACATCCATCCACGTTTCGTGCCATGACGGTCTCTCACGAGCTTTATATTCTTCGTCAGACATTATCTTTGTCTCTAATAATACTTTTTATAAATCACTTGCTTATTATCATGAAATTCGCTAAAATCATCATCGAAGTTCTCACTAGTTCGTTCTGCAATTCTTTGCAGCAAGAAATAATTCTCATTCTTTACAGTACCGTACGCTGTCATCATGTTGAACATACAGTGTTGTGTTCGTTCAAGAAATCTATATACAGAAAACTCTTCGTTTTTAGATTTTAGTTTCTGATAAATCAATTTTGTTGTTTCGCACATTATATTTGCAAACACTTCAAAGACATCTTCGCTTTCAAACTTTTCTCTATCTTCTTTATGATTTGAGACTGTAATCTTTTGTGTAAAAAACTTTTCGAGCGACTTGATTTTTTCTTGTAATTCTTTGTTATTGAGTGATGAATGAACTACAAACATAAAGTTTTTTGGTTCACGAACAAAGAAAAACTTATCAATGAAACGATTGCATAAACGTAATTTCTCAATGAGATTGCACAAGAGAACTTTTGACACTAATTCGACGTCAAAGCTGTGCCAATCTTCTAATTTGAGAACACTGTCACTTGCACTATCATATTGTGCTACAGCTTTTTGCGGCAGTTTGGTTTGTATATCGAAGACATTAGACTTCATTTATTTGACACTTTCTCACCAAAACTTGTTTCAAAACATTTAAGCATTTCGTTCCAGTCGTTAGAACTTGGTGCTCTTTGAAACTCACCACAAGCTATCTGTCCGCACTCGCAGTATAGCATAGTGAAAGTATAGTCGTTTTTGTATTTATCTAATAATCCGACAAAATTATGATATGCTTGTGAACAATTTCTCTTGGGCTTTACGCTAAATACAGTTGTATAATTTTCATAGTCATTAGTGACATCAACCTTGATAAAACATTCTTTCATTCATCTGCAGCTTGTGCTATCTTTCCAATGTCTTCCCTGAACCATCTACTATACACAATTTCATATATGGCTTGTTTGTCTCTGAGCTCTAAAAATCTAACTATAGAAGTATTAGAAGCATATAGACTTTTATCGTTATAATCTATAGACTGCGTGTGGTCTGCTTTCTGCTAATCCTGCACCAGTCACCCTTATAAACTCTGCGTTCAATCTAAATTGTTCTAGTGTTGTTGCGTTGCAGTAGCTCATCGCACTCCTCAGCCCTCCTAATAATAATTTGACCATCTCACTTGTTTCACCTGAATACTTCACATATGTACTCACACCCTCAGGAATAATTTTAGTTTCATCGCGGCCCTGTTCGACTTGAACATTGAACGACGCCATTCCTTCATATTTTTTGACTTGAATTGCACGAGTATCTGGCACATATGCTTCTAAAGTGTTATGTCCCGGTACACTCATAACGACTTGTCGTTTCGGTTGCTCATCATAAACAACATCGTCAAGTTTCCACAATAGTTTCCCTGGTGACCTTGATGTTCCTGCAAATAATGAACCGCACATAACGAAATCTGCTCCAGCAGCAATTGCTTTAGCAACGTCGCCAGACGATTTTGCTCCCCCGTCAGCGATGATTGAAATCTGATTTAGGTGGTTCACATCACGCCATTCTGCACAGTCTATAATAGATTGTAGCGTTGGCATCCCGACTGCAGTATTTACAGCTGTAGCACAACTTGCGCCGCCCGAAATACCGACTCTAACACTATCAGCACCCGATGCTGCAAGCAATTTGAAACCTTCTGGTATTGCAACGTTGCCTGCCATTATGTGGCATTTTTGTCCGACTAAGTTTTTTAGCTTTTCGACAAACTTAGCAACGTGCTTGTTGTGCCCATTGGCAACATCAACACATAAGATTTTTACACCATATTGAAGCAGTGTTTTTGCATCTTCTAAATCTTTGTCTTGTGACCCAATTGCGACACCAAACAAACTTATTGGCGGCACACTATGGATTTTATTTATTGCTTCAATTTTATTCTTGATGTCTTCGTATGGATGACCACGGTGCAAAATACCGAGACAACCGAGCCGACTCATTTCAACACACATATCAACGTCACAGACTGTACTCATTGGGCTCGCAATAAGCGGTTGCAACGTTTGCTTTATATTAGCTGTAAGTGCTAATTGTGAGTGGGTTTGACAATCCCAGCGAGATTTGACATCAGTTACTCCGGCAGGAATTATCAGCACATCGTCATAACTAAGTGCTTCTTTGTAACTCATTCGAGACAGCCTTTCTGAATGATTTGGTATTGCAAAACTTTAGAGTCGCGAATAAGCTGTTTATATTCTTTACGTTTCATTTGAGAAACGAGACGTACGGCTTCTAAATCATCATCAGCTTGTACGACTACAGAGCACAACTTTTTTTGTTTTACATCTCTAACAAACTTTTCTTTATCTTTATTTCTATCTTCTTTTTTCTTTCTCTCTTGCTTTTGCTTCTCATTATTATAGACAAGTTCGTTTATTTGTATCGTGTATTTCATAATTTCTTTCTATTGTTTTTATGTGAATAAGACTATAATGACAGCACATACGAAAGCGATTAGTTTTGTGACCATACTTTATAATGTCTCTCTAATGCTTCTTGATAATCAGACTGTGTATAAATCAGATAATTTATCCGTTCATAGCACAAGTGTGAGTAAAACTTCTTGTAATTCACGAAATAATATCTGCAAAACTCACAAAACATAATAGTGAACCCGCGCAGAATTGAACTGCGGTCTTGAAAGATTTTTACTAAAAGTCATTCACGAGCGTAGCTGAGTTTCTTTCGAGACTGACTCAACAAAAGTCATTTTGCGTTTCCGCCGCCGCGAGGGTGCTTTGGCACCTCCACCAGGGCAAGATTTACATCATTCCGAGATGTTTTGCTAATTTTATTCAACAACGTAATTAGCAGAACGTCGTGTCGTTTAGTTTTTTAGGCTAAAGCAACATTTTCTCGATTTGCATTGAGAAGCACGTGAATGTCAGCTTTCACTGTTTCACGATTTTTCATTGCAAACCAAGGTCGGGAAAGAACTACGTCTTTGCCATTTACTTGTTTTGGTCTGTTTATAGTTGCCTTACCAACAACTGCTCGCGCTTCTAACAATTACCTCCCAATCGATTCCTTTCGGGCTCAAATCTAAATATACACTTTCTTATGTTAATGTTCTTATTTCATTAGCAGCATTTTTGATAACTTCGTCTGAGTATATAATTGGTAATTTCATATTTACTATGTGTGATGACTTTGTTTCACTAAGTCTGTACAAACTTTCCGTTAGTTTTTTTGAGAAACTTACAATGTGTTTTGGTTTCAACAATTTCAATTCAAGCTTCAATATATCTATATCAAACTGATTTAGCTTTTCTATATCTGATTTTACTAAAGTTGTGTAAGAAGTTTCAAATCTATTCATATGAGCGTCTAACAAGATTGCATCAATAAACTTCGTTATTTCTGATGCTTTCACTTGTTCTCTATATTCATCTTCAAACTCTTTGCCGTTAGTCGCTTGAACTCTCTTTTCTAACCCAAGCTTTGTTAGATACTCAACGTCGCGTTCTGCAACAAACAAGATTTTATTTCCGTCAAAGCGACCAAAGCTTATAAGCTTTTTATAGAAGCTGTCTCTATAGCTTCTTATTTTATTGTGCATCTCAACAAATGCTTCAATCTTGATGGCAGCTGTATAATCATCAATATCATCGACGACAAGAGATTTGCACTTCGAACTATTTAGAAACTTTATATACTTATCATTCAAATTATTATCTATATTGCGCTTCACATATACAATAATACAATCACTTTCTGCTAACGTTGCATCGAGCTTTGCTAACGTATAATCTTTGTTCTGTGCTGTACAGTTATCAATAAAATGAAGAAATTGTCTAAATAGAATTGCAGATGTTCTTGTATATCTGAGGAACATTGTAAGATATGGAATGCTGTGATATGCTTGCATATGTACATCATTTTCAGTAGTTATGTAGTTTTGCTTTTGTGTGTCATCAAATACTTTGAGCATACATCGTGTTGCTAATTTATCTGCAATACTCGCCGATAATTCTTCGTCACCCTCAAAAATTAGTATGTTGTCATTTTGTATCATTTTCAAGCATCTTTTCGAGTTCTTCCCAAACATTGTATTCTGTATATTCTCTTGGTAGCGTCTCAGGAGAATACAAAACAGTAGAATGCAGCTCTTTTGTTTTTATATCACACAATATATAATATACGAGCTTGCTATATTTGTCTGCACACTTAGCACTAATTACTCTAAAAATATCGCCGCGTTTATCTTTGACTAACGAGTCGATTTCAAACATTTTCTGATAGTTTGTTTTCTAAATCAAGCCATATACTCTGCTGATGTGACGCATCAGGATAGAAGAGTAATGCAGCTATTGCATCGAATGTAAAATGTTCTATATACTCAGTATTTTCAAATCTTACAGAAGTCTCTTGCAACACACACGTACATATTTCTTTATCGTTATCGATTTTTGTTATTGTCCATAACGCTATCATAGAACAGCGCACCAATTTTTATATCTTTGCGTTTTATATGTCTGTATATCACTGTATTTCTTCTATATTTCCACGCATAAACTTTTCAATTTTGTGCATTTTCTTGCCAGTATTGTGATTTATAATTACATCGTTTGTAAATTGATAAGTTCTAAGTTTATCGCCGCGCTCACCGCTTCCGCGTTGTTGTCTAATAGTTTCAGATACATCTTTATTGAAATTATTTGTTTGTAATTCATTTACACGCTTCTGCAATTCTTTGAGTGCATTTTGCTTGTTCTGATACTGTGACCTTTCTCGTGTCGAGATGACAGTTATATTAGTCGGTCTATGTGTCAAACGAATAGCAGTCTCAACTTTGTTTCTGTTTTGCCCACCATTTCCACCTGCTCTAAAAATGTCATATATCAAATCTTTTTCTTCGAGCTCTATCTTATCATTTTTATCATCTTTGATAACTGCCACAGTCACAGTTGATGTGTGTCGTTTGCCTCTTGTCTCAGTTGGCGGCACTCTTTGTATGCGATGACCACCAGCTTCTGGTGAAAATAGTTCGTACGCATCTTTTCCAGAAACTATGAGCGTTATGAAATTATATCCGACTTTAGACTTGTTCTCTTCAACTTCAACGACGCTAAAGACACCTCCGAGTAGCAAACTTTCTGTAAGCAGTTGCTAAATCTTCGACAAAAAGCTTAGCATCATCTCCACCCTCGGCAGCTTTTATATTGACTTTTATTTGTTGTATTGACATTTTGTATAATTCTCCTTCTATTATAAAGCACACAAAGCTCTTGTTTCTATCTTGTCATATTGGAGAATCGCTAACGTATGTCATTGAAAATTATCATCTTGTTTATATATCACCCCATCATCAAAATTGATGTGTCAAACTGGGGCGGTTTTGTTCTATTTCTATAAAATTCTACCCAATAATTTACCATTTCTGAAATCATCTGTTCAAATGTGTATTCTGGTTTCCAAGCGAGTTGCATTCGTATCTTCGAGCTGTCACCCTTTAGTCTATGTAATTCTTCTGCTCTCAAGTATCTTTTATTTTCAACTACGTAATCTTGATAATACATATCTAAGCTCTTGAAAACATAGTCACAAAGTTCTCTTACAGTCCTTGATGTCCCAGAAGCTACAACGAAATCATCAGGCACATTATGGTTCATAATAAGTCGCATTGCTTTCGCAACATCTTTTGCGTGGCTCCAATCTCTTGAAGCTTCAAGATTTCCAAGTTCAAGTTTGTCTTGGAGCCCAAGTTTTATACGAACAGCAATTTTGCAGACTTTTGCTGTTACAAAGTTAGACCCACGTCGCTCTGATTCGTGATTGAAGCTGAGTGAGTTGCTAACAAATAATTTATATGCGTTTCTGTAGTTTCTACAGATGTTGTACCCGAAGGTTTTAGAGCACCCGTAGGGACTGACAGGGTTCATTTGAGTTGTTTCGCGTTGAAATCCATCGCTATCTACGCTATTTCCAAAGCATTCGCTTGATGCAGCGTGCAACATTTTTGTATTCGGACTAATCAATCTGATAGCTTCTAATAGGTTTAGAGTTCCGAGAACGATCGTCTGCGTTGTATAAACTGGTTGGTCAAATGATATGCGAACGTGTGACTGCGCAGCTAAATGGTAAATCACGTCTGGTTTGGACATTTGAATAACACGAATAAGTGACGGCATATCAAGTAAATCTGCGTATTCAATTGTGCAAGCTTTCCAGATATCGTGCGATAGTCTTGCAGTCTGGTTTTCTGTGATAGAGTTTCGCTTCACTGTTCCCCAGACAGTTTCACCGTTTTCAAGCAAATGTTCTGCAAGATAGCTTCCAGTCTGGCCATTGATGCCAGTTATAAGACTTGTTGTCATTTATATTCCAGTCTTTTGTAAGTTATGTATATTTTCGAATATATTGAGCGAACTGTTCGGCTCGATATGTATTTGACATATCTAAAGTTTGAAGTCTGCTAACAAACAGATTTCTCATTTCAACCCACAGATTATGTTTATCAATAAACTCCCATTTTTCATATAGTTCTTCACCATTTTCAACTATAAGCTCTTTAGGCATAATCGTTTCAATTCCGCTAATTTTATTTGTGCAAAAGAGCACTGATTTTCCCATTAGAGCTTCAAAGATGCGAGCTGTAAATAGTCCAGCTTGTTGCTGTTCTTTGTTCGCAAAATGAATAACACTCTTACTCATTGCGATTGATGGCAATGTGCTCCAGTGCGGTGTCTGCCCAAAAAACATAAAGTTCTGAAAATTATCGAGCGAAAAATCTCTGTCGTCATATTTCTTACGTAGCCAATTTCCTTGCACACAAACTTTCTTGTTTGCTTCATCGAACGGTTTGAGAAACTCTAAAAACTCATCACGTCTGTTATAGACGTTTCCGCAATACATTACATCAAAAATCTTGTTTTCTGCTAATCTTTCAAGTTTTTTATCAAACCACGGAACATACCACATATAGAAAAACTCTTCTTGATTTACAAATGAGCTGTCAGCTTTATTGAAATAAGGCCTAAGAAGAATAATCTTGTCTCTATATTCTTTTGGTATCTGGTCTGCCCAACAATCTTGGTCCCAAATAAAGACAGGAAGGCCCTGTTTGATAAATGTGTTTATAAGATGTATTTGAATTGCCCATTCTTTTTCGAAGTTATAGCCTTCTTTCTTTATGTTCGGACGTAATTCAACAAGAAGCGGCCCTAACACTGTACCTTCAACGAAAAAGGAAGTATGCTCGACGAGATGTGATGCATCAAGCTTAAAGTCTTCAGCCCTTAGACCCAACAAATCAAGATAGTTATTTTTTTTATAATCATCACAATCCCACCCAAGCCATCTAATTTTGAAGCCGAGCTTCACAAGAGCTTCAAATAGCGGTATCTTGATGAGTTTGCCGCCATAAACAGATGTTTCGAAATTGTGATTAGAGCCAACGCCATAATAATAAATCGTTTTCATTTATATTCTTGCTGTTCCGTAATTTGAAACAAACCAATCAACTGTTTCTCTTATCCCGTTTTCAATAGATGTAAATCTAAACTCAGGATAGAGAGACTTGAGTTTATTTCCAGACACTGTTCGCTTGACTTGACCCGTCGGCTTTGATGTGTCAAAGATAACTCTATTCTGAAACTTTAGTGTGTCTGCAATAATTTCAGCTATTTCTTTGATTGTTATTGTTTGATTATTTGAGAATATGAGCGGTTCTTTATCAAGATAATTATAGAGCGCCCAATAAGTCAGCTTAGCAACGTCTTTAGCATAAATAAACTCGCGTTCTTGTTTCCCGTCTCCCCAAACTTCAAAGTTTTTATTTTCATCTTTAGCTTTCAGGCACTTATGAACAAGAACACCGATAACGTGTCCAGTTTCTATATTGAAATCATCGTGTGGCCCATACACGTTTGTCGGGATGACACAATTATATTTGAGCCCATATTGTTCATAATATATTCTGCTCTGGATTTCAAGCATTCTTTTTGCAAAACCATACGGATAATGTTCAACGAAGGGTTCAAAATCGTGAATGTTCTTTTCTGTATATGGTTGTTCAGCTCTGTCTGAATAGATGCACGTTGATAAGAACGACAGGACGCGTCGGACGTTGTGCATACGTGCAACTTCAAGTAGATTTGTGTTCATCAATATATTGTCATAAAATAACTCTTTTTTATGTTTTATATGCACTCCAAGACCGCCAACTCTTGCAGCACAGTGAATAATGCTTTCTGGCAAGAAATCTGACATCAATCTATATGCGTGATTATAGTCTGTTAGATTGTAATGAAATGACCTGAAACCTGTGCCAAAATCAAAATTAGAACCAACGGTTCCAGATTTTCCTGTGACTAAAATCTCACAACTCATTTTATATTTTAGCTTTCTTGATTAAGAAATCGAATAATCTTTTCTAATTGTTTATCTAAATCTTGGTCTGTTGTATCTAAGAATAGAGTATCACAAGCTGTTAGCATTGAATAATTTACATATTCGTTTTTGATGTCATCAAATAGTGTCGATGGAATTAGTTCGTCATCTTCTATAAAACAATCTTGTTTATAGAGAAAAACAATTTTACCACCAAGCCTATTCCACCAAGCATCATATTCGAAAACGAGTTCGTCGTCTGTCTGTCTATCAAGTGTACGAGCATAGGCATACTCAGATGGGAAAAATCTATCATAGATTACTGATGCATTACATTGCTCTATCAAATCGAGCTGCCCAGGTATTTCCCATTTCAATATGCTGAGTTTGATGTTTTCTGCTTTATTCAAAAAATGTAATGCAGTTTTTTCTTTTGAGCATTTATAAATAGGGACATTTATCTTGTTTGATAATACTTTGCAAATGGTCGTCTTTCCTGCTCCATCGTGTCCTTCGACGATGAGACGTATCGGTTGCTGCATTGTTCTATCTTATTCTAAAGAAAATGCTTGTTTCTAAAACTGTTCTTTTTCTGTAGATGTTTTTAGTGCGCTCGTCGAAAGATTTCCACCAGAGATAATTTCAGAAACTAAATCAAAATATGAAGTGGCCGCTTCTTTTTGATGGCGCACGGCAGAATAATTTGTGTGTTCTGCAAGAAGAAACTCTTCATCTTGGAGACATTGATATGCTGACATCCCATTTGCAGCATAATCATGCGCTAATTCGAACATGCTCTTGTTTATCGCGTGGAATGACGCGAGCGTGATAAATTGCCATACAAAACCGAACTCACTTAGTTTATTTTGGAACTCTGCGATTTCTTGTGTTGTTAGATTTTTAGACCAGTTGAAACTCGGGCTACAATTATAGCATAGCCATTTGTCAGGAAACTTTGCGTGAATTGCGTCTGCAAATTGTTTTGCTTCTTGCAAATCTGGTTTCGATGTCTCACACCACAACATATCACAGTACGGAGCATAAGCTAATCCGCGCGCTATAGCCATATTTAGGCCGCCAGTAATCTCAAAGAAACCCTCTGCAGTTCTATTTGGTGAGCAACAATCATATGTGCCATCATACTCGCAGCAATCAAGTCCATTGCAAGTAGTTTCAATAAAGTATGTATCAGCCTTGTCTATATCACTTGTTAGCAGTTTTGCACTATTTGCGTCAGTTCTCGCTATAATAACTGTCTCTACATCACAAACATCTGCTGCTAATCTTGCAGCGATAAGTTTTCTAATCATTTCTGAAGTGGGAACTAAAACTTTCCCGCCAAGGTGGCCACACTTCTTGGCTGAAGATAGTTGGTCTTCGAGATGTATAGCTGCTGTACCGGCTTCTATCATTGATTTTGTAAGCTCGAATACGTTTAATGTGCCGCCGAAACCCGCTTCACAGTCAGCAATGATAGGAACAAACCAGTCAGTTTTACATCTTCCGTTCTCTGACCATTCAATCTGGTCAGCACGCTGCAATGCATTATTGACAGCTTTTACTAATCGAGGAACGCTGCAAACAGAGTATAAAGACATGTCAGGATAAACTTGCCCATCGACGTTTGCATCAGACGCGGTCTGCCACCCGCTAATATACACAGATTGAAGCCCTGCCTTCACTTGTTGGACTGCTTGCATCCCAGTTTGTGCCCCGAGAGCTCTAACAAGTTTCTCTTTAGATAATAACTTTCTAAATTTTATAGCACCATTCTTAGCAAGTGTATGCTCTATCTTGAGAGAACCACGAAGTTTTTCAACGTCTTGTTGTGTATAATCTCTATTTTGCACTTTGAACTATCCCATTTTCTTCAAGCATCTCTTCAAGAGCTTCATATGCTGATAAACTTTTCTTCCTAATCATTTCTGCTATCACATCAATCTTCTCTCTGTGCCAGTGGTCATTGAAATAAATACTCAATTCTTTCGTGTCTTCATTATATTTTGTGTCTCCGTTATTATCTTTTGCCATCTTGTCAAATATATTTTGATATATTTCTTCGTTTGTATTGTCTGTAATAGTGTAAGTTCCCGTATAATTCACACCATTACCAGTAGTAGTTGTAACAGACCTTGCTTGAAGTTCATCTATTATCATTTTCAAGATTGTTTTATCCTTTGTTGATAACTTCTTTTTCTCCATATCATAATCCCTTTTTGATGTTCTAATGCTGAATAGACTCGAGCATTCTCTCGAGCTTTTCATACATTGCTTGTCTATCATTAGACATTATATCACTATTGCTTTCAGAATTGAATGTATATTTTAGTTCTATTGGAACTTGTTGTGTTTGTAATTCACTATCCAGATTAGATAATTGCAATCTAATCAAGAAACTCACATCAAACGTATTTTGTTCAAAGCTTAGATGAAATGCTTCAATCAATCCATTGTTTATATACAGCATTAGTATATCTCTAACATCGCTTTCTATTATTGCAGAAGACTTATGTTCTCTGTAGTGCGTGATGCAGCGATTGATTTCTTCATCTACAACTCTATAGAGCTCAAGTAAGTTCATTTTGTTGAAGTTGATTTTCTAATGTCAGCCATATGTTTGACGCAACCTCTAAATAAGCATTATATATCATAAGGTTGATATGTATCACATCTTTATTTTCTAAATCTATTTGCAATTTTTCTGGTTCAGCAAGTGTCGGAAAACACGCTGCAAATGTATGACATTTAGTAAGATGTAATATGCTGTCTGCCATCCCACGTCTATGTGCTTCATCTGTCAAAATTGCAATAGAGTATCTTGCTTCTTTTGCTTCTGACAGCTGTATTTTACGTCGTTCTTTTTCAAAGGCGAGATACTTTGTTACTTCTTTCAAGAGTGCATCACTATTTAGCATTAGCATTTTTGAGTCTGTTTTCTAAGTCTCTCCAGATGTCTTTATATATTGTAAAGTCTATTGCTATGTTTTCAATTTGTTGTTGCACTTTTATTGTAACATTCACTGTGTTATTTATCATAGTAACACTTTCAATTTTATAATTTGGAATTATTCCTGTTGTTACATACTTGTCATTTATAAACTTATCTATGTAAGCAGTTACTTTGCTTGCATATTTTTGTTCCAGTATTATGGTGTCAGTTTTCATTTATATAATCGACTGCAATCTATATTCTAAGTCGAGCCACTTATTATATTGTTGTTATACCTCTTGGTCGTAATGCAAAGTGCCCTGTATTATAATTTTCATAATAAAAAATTACATCTATAAATGTTTTGTCTATAGCTCCGATGACAATGTAATAATTTATAACTTGCTTGCTGTGCAGATAACTGAGCAACTCTCTTATAAGTGCTACTGTTGTACCAAACGTGTGCTCTAATTCTTTAGAGATTTCAAATTTTCTGATAATCAATTCTCTCGTTTGATTTTCTGTAAGTTCTTCGTACATTTTATGCTAACTGCATCACTTTGTCTGAGTAATTTCTGATTGAAAACCCCCACTCTTCATCAAACTCAACTTCTGCTACATATAGACCGTATTTTTTGTATCCGTTCCCGCTCGTGTTCCACTGTCTAATTCTCGTGTCAGTTCCTCTTGTTCCCATAGAAGAAATTATAGCATAAGGTTTATTATTTTTCGTTAGTTTTGTTGCAACATCTTTGATAACGAACCAGACTAACTCTTTCTTTGCATTTTCTTTGTCGAACTCGTCAATAGATTTTATATTGTGCTTTTCAAGCTTTTTCTTGATGCTATCTGAGATTAGGATGCCGCTATCAACGAGTCCCATAATTTTATTGATGTTTTCAAGTTTTTCTGCAGCGTTCCATTCTTCGTCTCGCGGCAGCTCTAACAATAGCTTTTCAAGATTTTCTTTCCCACGCTTCTTGTTCTTTATTTTCGTAAAGTTCTCGATAACTACGTTGAACATATGTTTATAGCTGCTAAACATTTTATCTGCACCAATAAGTTGCATACTGTCAAGTGCGCCAATTTTTATAAGAACTTCAAGCGGTTTTTTACCAAGTGCTTTATTTTCATCAAATAGCAAGTCATCTATCGAATTATACGGCTTTTTTGTCAAAATCTCAAAAATAGCTTTCTTTCCCAGCCCCTTTAGTGCATTCAAAGAGAAATAAATCTTTTTGCTTTCAATTTCCCAAGTGTCTGTTGATGTATTTATGTCGGGTTTGATAAACTCATATCCAAGCTTTTTGATTTCATCAAGAACATTTTCTTTAGCACCTGTGTCTTCTTTATTTTCAAGATATGCTTGTAGCCATTCTTTCTCGTGATATGTAAAGAGCCAAGAGCACTGGTATGAGATAAGTGAGTATGCGAACGAATGATTTCTTGAAAAGAGATAGCCGGCGCAAAACTCAATCTTCTTGAATAATTCTTCAGCTTTGTGCTTCGGAAAATTGTTTGCTACACACCCGTCTATAAACTTGATTTTTAGCTTATTTCGTTTCACGAGCGCTTCGTCTTTTGTCGAGAAAACGCGCTTCAGAACAGCTTTCCTAAGTGCATCACAGTCATCTATATTCATTTTTGCGAGTTTAGACGCTATATCGAGCAGCTGTTCTTGATAAATCATTTCACCAGAAGTGACTTCAAGTATTTCTTTGAGAGCTGGATGTTCGTAAATTACTTGTTTTTTGCCAGTTCTAATGTCGAGGACTTTTGTATGAACATCTGCAGCGAGCGGCCCAGGCCGCCAAATAGATGTTATTGAAGATATATCATCAACAGACAGTGGCTTGAATTGTTTTCCAAATCTTTGTGCGTTCTTTTCTGAAAATTGAAAGATTGCGGGATAGCGTCCTTTCCACCAGACATTTTTGAAAACTTTTTCATCATCAAGATTTGCGTTATCAGGATGCAAGTATCTGTCATAAAATAGTTTTACATTCTCGAACGTGGGCTTCTTGTTTTTACTGACGAGTATCTTTTCTATACAGTTTCTAATAATTCTGAGTGTTAGGAGAGCAAGACAGTCAAACTTCAAGAAACCAAACTCTTCGAGATGTTTATATGAAACTCCCTCGGTAATTGCACTCTGGATGACACCGCCAGATTTTATAAGTGGCATTTTATTTTCTAAGTTATTGCATACGAGCAGACCACCAGCATGGCGGCCTATGCTTCTGTTCTGCTGAAACAGAACTTTGATATGTGAAGCTACGTGCGGGTATTTTTCAATAAACGCGTTGAATGTTGGTGAATGTTCTGATGTGTTTTCCCAAGTTAGCTGGAAAAGATTTTTATCATCACCCTTCTTGAGAACTTTCTTACGAACTTCTTGTTCAATAGCACGAGTCATTGTATTCACTTCTTGAAACGGAATGTCATAGAACTTTGATATATCTTTTATCAAACTCTTAAGCTGCATCGTGTTATAATTCGAAATAGGGACTACATTATCATCACCAAACGTTTTCTTGAGTATTTTTGTGACTTTTTCTTTATTTTCAAAGTCAAGGTCAATATCCGGATATTGTGACCGACCGGGCGAAATAAATCTGTGAATAGATAGTGAATGTTTGAGTGGGTCTGTTTGTGTGATGTCAAGCAAGTAGCAAACTAATGAACCTGTCCCAGAACCCCTCCCTGTGCCAATTAGACATTGTTTCTTTACTGCATTTATCGCTTTGTGCATCGTCAAGAAATAATTTTCAAACTTTTTGCTCTTAAAGAGCTCAAGTTCATACTTTAGTCTATCAATGTATTCTTGCTTCTTATCAAGTTCTTTTTCTTTCAAAGATTTCAAGCACAGTTCTGTTAGTTGTTTTGTTGGTGATTTGAACTCTGGCAGCTTTACGCTCGTGTCAGCTTTTATATCTTGTATCAAGTCATTTGTTATATGCCAAGAGTTATTGATAGCATCCTTGATAGTTTCATCATCATAGAAACTATAAGCTGAGCAATACTTCTTATATGCTGCATATGTATCATCGGCATTCTTCGGGTACAATTCATAATCAAGTTCATCAATTGTTTCTGGTAATTTCAGATTTTCGTCTTTGAAGTTCAGACGACCAAGCTTCTTATAAAGCTCCCTGTCTTTCCAGAGCTCTGGTCTCGGGTAGTGACAATCGTTAGTCACAACAAGCTTTATGTCAGTCTTCTTAGATAAGTCAATAAGATGTTGATTGATGATGTGTTGTTGAGCGAGCTTATTGAACTGGATTTCGTAGAAGAAGTTTTCTCTACCGACGAGCGACACAAATCTGTCTGTTAGATTTAGAAGTTCTGTTTGTATTTCTTCATACGATTTGTTTTCGTGAGTAAGCTTTGCAGCTAACGATGAAAACGGTCCAGCTACACACCCACTGAGGCAGACAAGATTTTTTTCTTTATTATGCTCAGCGAGCGCTTCAAAGTCCATTCTTGGGTATTTATAAAACCCGTACTTGAAACTTCTTGAAACGAGTGTGAATAAACTCGTGAGACCTTGCTCGTTTTTAGCTAAAAGAATGAGATGATTTCTGTGTTTGATTTTATCAAGATGCAACTTTTTTGTATCTTCTTCAACTTCATAAACGAGCGTTTCTGCTTCTTCTTTTTGTGGTCGTTTTTTATTCTCTTCTTTTTCTTCTTTTGCTTGATTATAAGCTTTTTGCCACTCGTTTAGAGACGGAATGAAATATGCTTCAATCCCGGGAATTGACTTTATCTTGACACCTTGCTTTTTTAGCTTTTCTGTATAAAGATAGTAATGAGGAAAGCTCGACATATTCCCGTGTTCAGTGAATGCAATTGCATCGCCGCCAGTGCTGAGAATGTAGTCAATGTATTCTGGGGCGTGTCTAATGGAATCGTAAATACTCAAGTTTGTATGTGAGTGACAGTTGCTGAACTTTAGCATATAGTATTCCTGACTATGAACATCTTGTTGGTTTGTTAGTTAGTTACGAGGTGTAAAATCGTCTATTTTATTGCAACATTATGAGGTACTGCATCTTTGGGAACAGCTCCCAAAGTGTGCTTTCGTTCAACTTTGAATATGATGCATTGTCGAGAATTACAATGTCAGGTACATTTGCTGAACCGTCAGCATCTGTAGTCGCCCAATAAGCTGACCCAGTTTTGAGTACTGCGACTTCAGATAATATACGAGCTGTAATATTATGACGTTTGTATTCTGCTGCTGCGTAGATACTCGAATTGATGCCTGCCTTCTCTCTTGTAAGTTGGGCAGATTGTTCATTACTTGTGATTATCAATACATTTTCATACTCGTTGAATAGCGATACAGCTGCAGTTGTATGACCCATTTGTCTTCCAAGATTTATTTTTATAGTTTTATGCTCTTGTCTCGCTTGCTTTTCTGAGAGCGTCGCTGTGGCTATACGATTTCTTTGCTCTTTGTGTGCTAAAGTTTCTCGTAACAAATCAAAGATATAACGACCGCCACTAAAATCTTTGCTTGTCTTCTCTAACATACTCTTATCTTTCTTCCTTGCTTTATTAGTATAATTCTATTATGAATTGTTGATGTGTTTCAAATGAAATTGATAATCAGATGTCTAAATCAACAACTTATTTTCGATGACATACTCTTTCTGTACAGCATCTAATTCAGGAGTTCTATTATCTGCAGTCGTAAACTCTGATAGTGATTTGGTGAAACGATATGCTAAACTGAGCGTACGCTGCATTTCCTCTGCAAGTGTCTTTAGTTCTTTCATTTCAGCTTTCAGATTTACATTTTCGTTGAAGAGCTTCTCCATATTTTTCTGCATCTCTTCTGCAGACGCAGTTTGCATTCTTTCTAATTGTCTTTTGTGTCGCTTATCCATAGTTAGAACTTCTGCCTCCTGTGCTAAGGATAACTATAATCTATGCATTCAACTTGCTTTGTAAAGGTGAGAAAACTATTTTTTTCATACTTTGTTGAAAAACTTATTATTTTCTGAGCTGAAGAGAGCACACTCTTTCAAATATAACAAATCGCGCTTTGTAATCGTATGATTATCAAGAAGTCTATCACGTATTTTCCAGACATTCGAAAGATAATCATACGCAATCATTCTATTTTCTGACAGCTTGACAGCTACTTTATATGCTTGAACGACAGTTTCCCTGTCTGTGATAACTTCGTCTAAGTCTTTTTCTTCATCATCGTTAGGCATATTTACGCCGCTTTCTTTAGTCTATTAGCTTCTCATACTTATTTGATGTCAGGTCGAATGGTGAAATATAAACTTTCCCAATTAGATAATCTGCGTAACTAACGCAACGTTTTTGCACGTATATTTTTACATAATCTACATCTTTTGTTCTTAGCTCAACATAATAAACAACGTTGCTATCAAATCTATATTTTTGCTCTTCTGGAATACTACAACATTCACTATCAAGCATTTCTAATTCAAACTCTATATATGGGCCTCTGCCACCGATAACGACTCTATTGTAGCCAGTTGCAACAAGTGTTTTACAATTTTTAGTATAGAATAATATGTTTTCGCAATTTGTACTATCTAACGGTAGCTTCAATCGCTTCCTATAGGCAACACTGAGCTAATACTTTGTGTCTAATCGCTGATGGCATACTGCATCCTTTTCGTCGTGTGCGTTATTGAGTTCGGTTGGTGTGACACCAACAAGCAATAATACTTCCAGCAGAAACTTCATACAATCTACGATTTCTTCGACGAAGTTTTCTCTGTCAAACTCAGCGATGTTTGTTTCGCGATGTTGTTTTGAATTACGAAGAGCACGGTCAGCTTCGAAAATCTCAGATACTGCATTGATAAGTGTGTCGTGAATAAACTTCTGTTCTTGTTTGCTTGTTGTGTTCGTCAACGGCCAAACTGGAAAATTAGCATCTCGTTCTGCATATCTTTTCATCAATGCTTCTTGTTTAGCAAACATATTATCGAGCTTATCGTTAGGCATTATTGGTTTCTTCTCTCAAAATTGCTAAGATGCTTCTTCTATCAACAATATGAAGTGTTTCGTTATCTAATTTTACTTCAAATGCTGACAGTTTTTCATAAATCACAATGTCACCAACACTGACATAATGTGTTTGACGAGCTGCCGGATAACCGCCATCATATGCATCTTCTTCAAGTCTTAGATGTGGGTATTCTATTCTTTCTAACAAATCACCGGTCGGCATCAATACGTGTTTTCCACAAAACTCATTCCAAACAAGAGTTGAGATGTTGATAACTCTGCCTTTTGCTGCTTTTATATCAGACGACGTTTGAACTAATAAACCAGCGCTCGTCGTCTCTTCTGTGATGGGCTCTATGATAACTCTGCCATTTAGTGCGTATAGTTTATTCATTTATTTTCCTATAAGAAATTGTATCAACTGTTTCCACGGGTGACCATCAGATAAAGATTTGAGTATCATATCAACATCTATTGATTTATTCGGAGTATTGTTTCTTATATCACGTTCAATTATCTGAAGAACACCTGACTCGTTACTAACGAGCGGTTTCATCGGTTCATATCGCATATCTTTCTCGTCGATTATAGTTTGTGCTTTTGCAAAATGTCGTTCATATAGATGTGCAGAGCCAACATTGTGCATATAATAGCCGAGTTCAACATCATTGAAACTTCTATCTTCAAGTCTCAAATCTATCAATAAAAGTTCTTGCAACATCGTAAAACAAAATACATCGTGCGTTCCGCCCAATAAAAAATCGTTGGAGCGCATACGAGTTATCATATGCAGCTTGTTGTCTCTAACAAAAAACTGCAAGTTCAGCGTGCAAGTTGCATCCTTTGTCTGCTTGTTCTGGTCTTCTGCATAATTGATGTTTATGATTGCTTGTCTTGTGTCTTTATCACTTATAAGTTTATTGACAACGTTTTTCCACTGGTTTGGAAAGTCTTTATGCACCCCAAATATACGCTCACCATATGCAGAATTGAGTGTAGCTCCGTCATCAGAGAACTGTCTGAGGGTTGGTGCATAGAAAGCTATCTCTTCAAGGCTGTTAGACCCGCGAAGATACCACAGCAATTCTGCAACTGAGTATTTATAAACATTTCCGCGAGCAATAGATTTTATCAAGCGAGCTCGCGGGTTTGTGAGTGTTGCTGTAAAATTGATAAGCTCTTTGATTTTTAGACCACGCGGTGAGGTTTCTAAACCGTGCTCTAAGATTTCTTTATTGACGGCTCTGTATAAGTCAGAGAAATTGTCAGCGATGACTTGCCTATTGAATGCATTGGAAATCATAGGCCAAACTTATCAGAGCTCTGAACACATTCTGACATTGCTATTACGCTTTTCTTGCTGGAACTAATTTTTGTGATTTTTTATCTACTTCAAGCTTGAGTTCTCTAAAATCTTTCGTTACGTCTCTGCATTCGATGATGCCTCGCTGGAAGATTTTTACAAACTCGAGAATAGTCTCGTCGCTGAGTGTGAGATGTTTTGCTGTCTCTTTTTTCATCTTTTATTCTACTTTCTTACACCCTAAAGTTACCTCATAAACTTCACTTTGTTCAATTTGGCCGCTGCCATTACATTTTTGGCAAACATCTTGTATAATTTCACCGCGCGTTTTGCATTGTTGACACGGCGCTGTTTGCTGCACTACCATCATTCCCTTACGAACGATAGTCGTCACAGCACCTGTTCCGTTGCATATTCCACACTTTGTCCTGCTTTTCCCACCAACACCGTTGCAATCAGTACAACTTATAAGCCTAACTGCAGTAAATTGCGATGTATGTCCTTCACGAAGTTTTCCGAATGGGATTTGAAAAGAGATTATAGTGTCGTCATCAAAGCTTCTACGTTTTTGTGAAAACGCTTCTTCAAACGGATTTCTGTGTGCCCTATTTCCGAATCCAAATGAACGTAAGATTTCGTCTATATCAACGCCTCTATCAAACCCCTCAAATCCAAATCCTGAAGCATTAGAAAAATGCTCACCGTATTTGCGTTTGAGCTCATACTCTTGTCGCTTGTCAGCATCAGATAGCGTTTGATATGCTTCATTTATTTTTTTGAACTTCTCTTCTGCTTCTTTGCTGTCTGGATTTTTGTCTGGATGAAACTGAAACGATAGTTTATGAAATGCTTTCTTTACATCTTCTTGTGTTGCATCTTCTGCTACACCAAGTGTTTCGTAGTAATTATCCAATTCTTTGTTAGCGGCCCGTTGAACCAAAGCCGGCTTCACCACGAATTGTTTCAGATAGCTTATCAACAATTTCAATCTTGTTTATACGCCAAGCATTGAATAATACGATTTGAAACAATCTATCTTTATTATGCACTATAGCGGGTATTTTATCTGATGTGTTGAGTACATTGGCACGTAGTGTGCCACGGTATGAACTATCTATAACGCCGACCCCATTTGTCATAATCAACGGTGTTTTTGAGATAGAAGAGCGAGGAATAAGCATATATGGTAAGTTCTGGTAGTCTGGAATAATATGTCTCGTTACTACATAGCTGTCGCTGAATAGCCAATCGCTGAATGTCACGTACTTCTTTTTTTCCCATCTAGGTTCTACACAATCACGTGTTATTTCACAAGCTATTCTAAAGCTGATGTCTGTTTTGTTTCCAGCATAAAGTTCTATGTCATCTGGACAGAATAAATCTAATCCGACGTCTCCGGCGTGCTTGTAATAATGGTTTCTGTACCATTCACCGATTTCTTCTGTGTCTGGCTTTATTTTTAGTGTGATTGTCATATGATTATATCCGCAAATCCCATCTTTACAGCTTCTTCAGCTGTATAAAACTTTTCTGTTTTTTCTTCCATAATTTTTGTAATCTCTTTCGCGCTCAATTTCGTCTCTTTCAAATAGATTTCTTCTGCTTGTTTCTGGATTCGTTTTATTTCATAAAGACGGCTTTCAATGTCCAAAATATTCCCATACACTCCGCCAGCAACCTGGTGAATCATTAGTGATGTGTGTTTTCCTATTTTTCTCTGTCCTTTTTCACCGGCAGAAAGAATTAACGTTCCTGCGCTCATAATTTTTCCGAGGCCAACAATATGCACCGGTGTGTTTATTGATTTTATCACATCATATAATGCGAATGCTTCTAAAGCATCACCACCGAATGACGATAATGTCATTACTATTGGCTGTTTCGGGTCTTTTATATTCAATTCAAGAAGCTGCTTTATTGTGCTGCTAGCGCTCTCTTCTGTTATGCTGCCGTGCAACATAATAAATCTTGGTGCCGGCGCAGATGCAATCGCAGCTGGCTGGTTCTCTGCTTGTGTCGTTGCCGGTTCATCAGACATTTTTAGTTTATTCTTTCTTGTCTAAAGAGAACTTAGTTTATTGAAAGTTTCTTATGTTTTTCTTGCTCTTCACGACAGTCATCACACACGTGTTCTTCTTCTGTTTCTTCGTCCTCTACGTCGTGCATTGCATCAACAGACGCTTTTCTATATGCGTGTCCAAGTTCTGTGATTATACCGAGACTCTCGAAGTGAGACTCGCCGCCCCAAATGACTATATCAAAGCAGCAATGAAGTGCTGCATCACTTTTCGAGCCCTCAAAGTTTTTTATTAGAGTGACAAGTTTTTCACACTGTTCTTCAATCTCAGCTTGCTGTTCTTCTACTCTCTCAAAAAGCTCTTCTTCGCTTTCTTCTTCTTTATCATCATTGTTATTTTCTTCGCTCATCTTCTATTTCATCCTTCTATTGATTATAGTTTTGTTCGTTCTCTTGTTTCAACTAATTTTTCTAACGTCAAGAGAATAATGGCTGCTACAAATGTGATTACGCAAATCAACTACGTAATGAAATGTGCAACCGCATTTTTCACATTGTTCGTTTGGTTCTAATTCTCCGAGTGATTTTCTAACTTTTTCACTATGACACGGTGTGCATAATCTATCGCGCCAGCCCATTACGTCTGGCCATTTGCAACCACAATCTTCGCATATAAAGACATGTATAAACACTTCTTCTTCTTTTGTTTTTTCAAGTTCTCTATTCTGTTTTTTGCGAAACAGTTCTTTGAAATTATTTTTCATAAACTTGAGTTTAGCGAAAAGTTTTAGCATTTCCCCCAGCCGCAAGAACAGCTGATACAGCCATCTGCATATACTAATTCACTGTTTTGACAGTTTGGACACGATTTTCCGTTTGCTGCTTTTGTTCCATTTTTGATATAAGTTTTCAAAACTCTTGCCATCACTTTTGCAAAACTGTCTAATTCTTCGTTATCGTTCTTGACAAGTTGCTCGCAGATATATTGTATAGGAGCTCCGTGTCTGAGTGCCAAGCTGAGCATTCTCGTAAAGGTTCCATAATCTTTATTATTGAACGCTTTCAATATATTTTTTAGAGTTATAGTGCTCCCGTTCTCACCTGCTACGAAATCATATCTATTCACTTTGTCTGTTATTCGTCGCTTGACAAGCTTACCTCTCTTGATTGATTGCGCTATCTCAACAAACTCAGAGTTCCCACCAAATACTTCATATGGTTTTTCGTTCAGAAGACCAACAATAATCACCCATTCGTCACCCTTGACTTTGAATTGGTGTATGTCACATTCAAGTTCATCAGGTCTCTTTGGTGCGTTTTTATACTGAACTTGTATGGGTCTATCAACACTAATATCATCATCAGCTAAACTTGTAACCTTCTTCAATTCCGAAAGCTCTTCACTTGTGAAATTAGTTTTATGAATTGCCACCTTCTCTTTAGATAAGCGTACAGCTAAATCATAAAACGGTTCAAAAGATACGATGCCATACATTTTCTTATCTGGGAATGCTGCAACAGATTTCACTTCTTTCTTGTGTGCTTCTAAAATAAAATCTCTGACAGTCTCCCACGTAGCATCTCCAGATAACAAGTAAGTCACTGAAATTGAATTATCTATATGCTTAGCAACACGGCTCATCAAGTCAAGTTTATCAAGTGCAGAAATTTGTGTCGCTGTTTTGAAGTTTAGATTTTTGCAATGCTTGTCAATTTTAGCAGCAATCTCTTTGCTCTTCGTGCCCTTCCAGTCGTCTTTTATAGAACCGCACTCCATATTGACAGGAACGTCTATAGATTTCATATAATCATTTATAACACCCGGAACTACGAAATAGTATTCATATTTTCCACTGATGCGTGTGCGTTTCCAGTAATATAAACCAAAAGCTGGCTCAATGCCATAAGAAAGCACGGGCTTACGAAACATTAGAGACAAAGTATTATGACTTATAAGACCATTATCTATAACATAATAATGTGTATTATCTACTTCTATATCATATGTCTGTACAGTACTATTCTGATTTATTGATTTAATTTTTTTTGATATAACGTTATCTGGTAACTTTATTCGTTCGTTCATTAATAGTTTTCTCCAATTCTGATAGTTGTTTATCACAGTCATTACGTATATCATTTTCCCAAACAACAATAATTTCAACATTATATTTGTTTTCTATATATTGTTGTCTTTTCATATCAAATTTCCACACATCTTTCGCGCTCTGTTTTAACATGACGTTGTAATCAGTTTCTGTATATCGAGTCGGGTTCATATGCCACATATCACCATACACTTCTACTACCAAGTTTATATCTCTAATGTAGAAATCAACATAGAAACAGTTACGTTTAAAGCTTTTGCGTGCTTTCTTATCTAACGAAAAGAAGTATTGTTGTTCATTAAAATAAATTTCTGCAAATTTCATTTTAATTTTGTCATATAGTTTTTTCAAGAAACATATTTCAAATTCACTTCTACCAACAAAATTCATCAACTTTTTTGTGTTTGTTTCGTCGTAACGCTTAGTTCCTTCTATAATGCCGTGACGTTTTATAAATGCATTTAATGTAGATGTAGTTTGTCTATCTGACAGTAATTCTGTGGCTAAATTATAGTCACCATTAGTTTTGGTGAGCCAATAATCTATTTGTGTATTGAACTGTCTATTATTAAATGCATTTAACATTTCTGCATAACGATCGTCTCCAAATTTATTTTTCATATATGTTTCGTTTTTGATATTGCAACGTTTTCTAAATTCATTATATCTTTTAGTGCCTTCTTCTTCGCCATGACGTCTTATAAAATTTTCAAGCGTTCCAGATGTTTTATTTTTCCATTCGTTATATCTTTTAGTGCCTTCTTCTTCACCGTGACGCTCTATCCAGCCCTCTAGTGTAAATCTGCGCTTAAGTTTAATCTTATAATTATTATATCTTTTAGTGCCTTCTTCTTCACCATAACATCTTATAAAATTTTCAAGCGTTTGTGCTTTGTTACTTCGTCGTTCTTCATATAATCTTGTCCCATCAACAATACCGTATAAATTTATTAGTTTGTTTAATTCTTTTGATTCTTTCACTGTATTGCTCCTAAAGCTAATATAACTATATCCGAGCAACACAGTATTCACATATTTTGGATAAAAATTACTTCATCGTTTGTTGTTAATTCATCTAATCTTTTCCATATGCCATATTCATTATTATCTGCATCTTTAACTAAAATTTTATGGTTTTGTGTAGCTATGAATTGTTCATCATCATCAAATAACAATTTAATAGTGTTTTCATAACCATTATAATATAGCTTCGTTATTAGATTCATATTATTATTAATATCTCGAACATATATTTTCTTTGTCGGTTCAAACCATTGTTTAGTATCAGATGGTATTTCATTTAAACTTATACTGTTTTCATTAAAGATTGCTTCTATAGTTTTGATACCATTATTTGTTATAATTTTTGTTTCTTTGACTGTGCATCCAGATGGCGCTATGCAACACGTTTCTACGTTTCGCATATGCGAAAACTCAAGTCCTTTTTTCATCATTTTTTGCACATTGAGTGCAGTTTCAAACTTTGCTCTATCAAACGCTCTAAAAGAACCTTTCTCTTTACCCAATGCAATGGAAGCTTTATAGAGATTATACCTGTATTCTTCTACAAGCTCTTCGATAGCTTTATTCCCGTCTAAAGTCCCGTATGATAAATTGTTTTTGAACAAATACCCGCAAATGTTTGTGATGCCAGCACCAATTCGGCGTATTCCTTCAAGAGATTTGTAATGTTCGTTTGTTGGATAACGCTTATCGCGCATTTCCATTTCAACTACGTTATCAAGAAATCTACAAATCGATACTCCAATTTTTTCAAGTTCTTTGGAGCGTTCTTCTTTATGTGTTGAAAATTGGTCACAGTTGATACTTGACAGACAACAGCAGCCCCCACTATCAAGTGCTTCCTCCGAGCAAGCGTTTGTAGATATAATCGGGAAGCCGATTGCATCTGAATTAGAGTACTTATGCATCACGTCTATGTTTTGCACTCCTGGCTCAGCGTGAGTATGCATATTTTTTGCAATCTGTTCTAACAAATCGTGCGCTCTTATTATTTTTGAAATCTTCTCGCCAGTGTCTCTTACAACAAACTGTAGTACCCAGTCAGTGTCGTTCTCTACTGCACTATAAAAATCTTCAGTTATTTGTACTGATATGTTTGCATTTTGTATCTTTGTTCTATCAGATTTGACATTGATGAACTCGATGACATCGGGATGATTGCACTGTATAGAAAACAATTGAGCCGGCAAACGTCCAGACTGTCCCACGCGGTATGAAATACTGTCTATAAACTCCATCCAGTGTACTGCACCGTACGAAATCTTTGATGAATTATTGACAGCAGAGCCTCGCGGTCTCAAGACACTAAAATCAGCACCCAAACCTTGCCGAAACGCTGCACATTTAGCTACATTTTTTGCTGTCTCGAAGATGCTTTCAATCGTATCTTCTTTGAATGGCAACGTCGTGCAATTCATCAAACTTATTTTTCGTGTGCTTGCGGCACCTTGCATAATGCTTCCCGCTGGTGACCACCAATCGTTATAAACCTCATCAAACCAGCGGGCTGACCAATACCTCTGTAATTCTTCTGTTGCTTCGCACGAAGCTATATAATCACAAACACGTTTTAGAGCTTGAACATAAGTTTCGTTTTCGCTATTTGTGTATTTCAGCTTGAATGCATCTATAGAAAATGCATTGTTATGAAAGTATTCTTCTGTAGTTATATCTTTCACATCTTCATATTTTGTCATTACAAGCGAGACATCATCAATCTTTACGGGCTTTTTTATGACAACTTTATTGTCTTGTATTTGTGGCGATAATTCCATAGTGTGTCATATATCTCCGTTTTTTTTCTATCCGGTTGCTTCTAATTTGAACTTTTCAAACTTATCTCTAAGTGAGAGTTTTACGACTTTTTCATCATCTTGTCTGTCATTTTCGAGTATTTCATCTACATCATTCTCATCGTGTTCGAATAATTGAATGTTCACAATTTCTGTATCTATATGAGCTTTATAAAGCATTCCATCTTTGCCAATTCTATTTTTTCCAAGATAGACACGACCAGATTTTGTAGCTTTATCTTTGCGAAGTCTTGAGAATGTAAGAACTACGTCTGCTATCTGCACCTTTGCCCAGCTTTCACCGACATTATCTAATTCTACTATTTCTGTATTTGAGCCCGAGCGATTACTCTGAGACACAGTCCACAAGGCTACGCCTTGTTCTTGTGCTAATGCTCTCAGTTCTTCATAAACATTTTCAAGCTCAAAACGTTTTGCTTCGTATCCCTTTGTGCTCTTCATTATATCAGCATAATCGACAATTATCAAGTCTGGCTTGAACTCTTTACTTTCAAGTAATTTGATATGATTTTTTAGTGTTTGAACAGATGCGCCCTTTGTTGGATAGCTCTTTATATATAGAGCACCATTTGTCATCGACGGTAATAGTTCTTTGATAGCAGATTTTAGATTATATGCATCATTCTGTGAAACACCCGTCAGACAAGCATCATATCTAATACCTATGTTTATATCAGATAGTTCAAGAGTATAGTGTAGAACATTGAACCCGTGCTGTAGTGCATACGCACCGAGATGTACAAGAAAATGCGATTTTCCTGACCCAGCAACTCCGATAATTGTACCAAGTTCACCACGTCCAAGCCCACCGTTCAAAACACCTTGTTTGTCAAGCACTTCCCACCCTGTTGGGATGCAATTTCTTGTAAGACCTTCTGAGTGTCTCTTTTCTACGTCGTTTTTGTAGTCGTGCCCGTAGTTTTTTTGTATCCCGAGCTCTAATGCCTTTTTTATTGTTCCTGCAACTTCGTCATACTTTGAGTTTTTTATCAAATCGACACAGTCAAATAATGCATTCTTGAGCTTCTGCTTCTTACAAAACTCAAGAGCACTCTCTTTTACATACTTTTCATCACCACCGAGCGGGTCTGTTTTGATTTTTACGAAAAACTCTTTTATTTGTTCTGTTAGAATTACTTCATTGTCTTTATCAAGAGCTCCAAATATGATTGACTTTAGTATTTTTTTTGATGGGAACGCATTATATTTTTTGTAATACTCAAAGTAATTACTTGAAATAGCTCTAAGATACTTCTGGTCAAAAAACTCTATATCAACAACCTCAATCATTTGTTCAGCGAAGTCTCTGTCAACAATCATCGCTTGAACTACTTTTTCTTGATAAGCTTTACCGAAATTGATAAAACTATCTTGTTGTCTTTCTTGACTTGGTTCCATTTTATGAATTACCTTTTATTAAGAAATTATCGAGACAATTGACGAAATGATGACAAAATACTTTCGAGATATGTAATGCTAATTTTACACTCAATGAGCTTTTTCCTTATACCAAGTATTTCAATTTTTGGAACATACGATGTTACAGCAGCGTCTATCTTACTTATCTGATTGAGTGACAAATGTTCATAGTCGAGTTTGATTAGAGTGTAATTTCTTTCTAACTTATTCCAGTCATTAGTGAAAACACTATACTTTTGATTATTTTTCTCTGTCAAAATCACTTTGAGCTCGTTTAGTGTATCAAGCTTCTTCTCTGCAAGTTCTGGAAGAAGTTTTGCAAACTTTGCAGGCCCAATGCCCTTGATACCATCTATATTATCAGATGCGTCACCTATAATAGAACGATAAATTACAAAGTTTTCAGGCAGAACTCTAAACTCATTGACTATATCTTCAGACTTTATAATAACTTTTTTGCTAAGTGAGTAAATCTTTGTCTTGTCAGATACAAGCTGATAGAAATCTTTGTCTGAGGATATGATAAGCTTGTTGGTGTCTTTTAGTTTATTGACGAGATAGAAGACTATGTCATCTGCTTCGCAATTTTCTACGTACAGCTGACAAACAGGAAAAAACTTTAAGAGTGCAACAAGTGATTGAAGTTGCCAGATTTTATTTTTTACATCATCTTCATCACCGGCAGACGGTGTAGACAAAAATGGTTTGCGTTGTGCTTTATATTCTGGATATATTTTTCTCTTTCTTAAAGACCCGCCTTCACCATCCCAACAAACAAAAATGCCGTCGGGATTGAACTTATTTATCCAGCTTTTTACACAATTTAGAAAACCAACAATCCCGCCACATTTCTGTCCGTCTGTTGTGAGTGACATATCAACACAATGTGAACGAATAAACGCGTTCTGGTCACAGCCCATCAATTATCAGTATGTTCTGATATTGATGAGCTTTTTGACCTCCTATCTCATTATTTTCCATTTAGTATTTCTTTCAAATAATCTACTTTATTGTCCGTGTTATCCCAATCATATTGCCAAACTTGTTTGATTTTATAGCCATTTTCTTCTGCTAATTTATTTTTTTAGCATCACGTTCCCATACTTCTTTAGCTGAGACTCCTCTGTATTTATCAAAATAGTCTTCTTGATAAAATCTTTTATCAAGATGCCAATAGGTTCCATTGAATTCTATAATAATATTTACGCCTTGTATAAAAACATCATAGGGATGACTACCTATGCGAAATTCACTTATTATTTTATAGTCTAATAGCGTCAAAATATTTTCTATTTCCTATGACCTTTACTTTTATATCTTGGTTTATGCACACCATCTATCCATTGTTGTGTTGTTTTTTTTGATAAAATTTCTATTGTTTCTTTTGAATGTTTGAACCCTTCTGGTAGAGTATTTCCCCGTTTTATTGCTGATAGAGATTGCTTCTTTCTTGTTTCTGGTGTAGCAGAAAAATTATTGAATGTGCGTGTTTCTTTGCGTTTTCTTTTTGTCTCTTCTGAGACTGGTTTATTATTTTTCTTGCGTGTTGTAATACGCTTAGCTTTTGCTTCTAATGTATGCATTTTAGGCGCTCTATTTTTGAAATGACTTTGTCGTGCAATTTCACGACGTTCATTAGTAGCATTCTCCCAATAAGCAATTTGTGAAGCACTCATTTTTGCACAAGTTTCTTTAGAAACTATTATGGGTCCTTTAGCTATTCTTGCAGCAAAACCATAAGCACCCATCCTTTTTCTTGTTATTGTTTGTATTTCTTTTTTATCATATCTTTCATATAACTGTTTTCTCAAGTCTTGAACTTGATAATAGGGTATCTCATAGCGTGAAGCGACCTCTGAGATACTTTTTATAGTTTCATCGTTCATAATTTCTTGATATATTTTATCTACAAAGTCGTCTGTGTATCTTCGCATAAAGTATGTATTATGTGATTGCATAAAACGACAAATTACTTTTATACTCTACTTGTCAAGATAATCTTCTTGTCAGGCATCTGTCTAACGTTTGCCATCATATTTGGCATATACATTCTATATGCATCTGTTGAAACTATCTGTTTCACATATTTTCTCCAGAACAAATCTGGAACCTTGATGTCTAAATCAATTGATTTGTTTTCAACTAATAGTTTTATGTGTGGATATGGGTCAAGCCCACTTGTGAAACGTTTGTCTATAACGCCAAGTAAAGCTTTTCTTTCTACGGACGTGAGATAATTTACATTTATCCCGTGAACTTTGCCGTCGTATAAAGGTGAAATGACAACAATAACTGGAGATTTGTCACTCGTTCCAAGTTTATTATATGTGAATGTAATAACTTCACCCGGGTTGAACCGCTGCCCAATCATGCATCAACCTCACCCAGAGCATCATCAGTCGGAACGTTTTCAGTTTCTGTGAGTTCTTGAAACGAGTAGTGTGCTGTCAAAATAACGTCTATCATATCATCAACATATGGCTTCAGCTCTTCGTTGTCAAAAATTTCTGCTTGTATCTCTGTCTTTCTAAACTTTTTAGAATAAACAGTGTTATTATTCTCATCTAAAATTGTTATTTCGTGCCACCCGCCGTTTTTTGCTGTGAATGTATATTGCTTCTCATCGTGCTTGAACTTACACGGGCTTGACTTTACCATTTTATCATAAATCTGCAGATGTTCAGTTACACCCTTATAAAACTCGATAGAGAACGAACACGTTCTAAATGGTGGGCTTATTCTATTCTTGACAACCTTCGCTTTTACACCGACACCAAAAAAATCTTTATGCTTCTTCTCTTCAATGACCATATCAGCTGACCCGTCATGAGTTAGCCTTAGACGAACAGACGCGTGAAATGGGATAGCTTTTCCATAGGGAGTAACCCACGGGTCTTCATATTTGTTAGCAAGATTGAGTTTCATTCTAAGTTGATTGATGAAGACGAGTGTCACGTTATTGTCACCGATAAACTTCATAATCTTTCTAAGGCTTCGTGACACTACTCGAGCACCCAGTCCCATAGTGTTAGCATCATATGCGGCGTCAAGCTCAGCTTTCGCAGGAGTGGCTGCAACGCTATCCCACACTATAGTCACAGGTTTATTGATGTTGTTCTCTTTTATTTTCTTGACTGTGTGTTCGATTGTTGAAAATACATCTTCAATTGTATCTGGCTGAAGATAGACAAGCTTCTTTATGTCTAGCCCTAGTTGTGGTAACAAATTTTTGTCAGTTGAATTCTCAGTATCTATAAGAATTGCCATCCCACCAATTTTTTGGGTTTGTGCAAGTATTTGATATCCGAGAAAAGATTTACCGCTATTATGATGCAACATGTTGTTTCCAAAATAACAATGTTCTGAATGCTTTACAGTTATATCTACAATTTTTCTTTTACCAATGTATTCAACAGATTTTACTTTATAATAATTCTTATCGTCACATAAGATTGCTGATTTGTTGTTTATAAGATGTCTTGTTTCTGTCCACCCAGTGTCTGTAAAAAATCTATGGGTGTGTGTGACATCAACTGTTTTACCATTTTCAAGTGTAACCTTATATGTGTCAAGAACACCTTTATTTATAAATCTCGATACTTGTGTGTATTCGTTATTGAGTGATTTTACAAAAACTTTTTTACCGTCTTGTAATAAGTTTTCTATTTCTCTAATTTGAAGACTTTGGGATGCCATTCTATATTCCTTAGTAATTTTTCGTGATTATCTTTTGTAAGTGATAGGATTGATTGCGCTATCAATAGGTCTATTCCATATGATATACAAATCTGGGTATGAACTAATCTTCCACAATTACTTCGACAATTGTATCTTCTGATACACAACTCTCTAAACCTGCAACCTCTATCAATCTACCGCAAGGTATGCCGCCATCACGTTTGTTTGAAATGATGTAATCTAACAGAATAGACCCAGTGCTGATGTATTGCTTCACATTTGTCGGGCTGTCTAGGTCTCTATCAAGATTATATGCTATGCGGTCATTGAATGATTTGTTCAGAGATTTTATAAGTTCATCTGCGAACTCTTCGTCGCCGTCAATCAGTTCAGATGACACAAGCTCAGTCTCTGCTTTACGTCTTGCCATTTTTATTTTCCCCGCGTTGTTTATATGATAAGCAGCAAATGATTACTTGTCGTCGTCGTCTTCGTCTTTAACTAACAAGCCTTTGAACGCATCATCTAATTTTTCTTTGTGTTCTGATGAAGAGTCGACACTCTCGTCACTCCTTTTGCCCTGAGATGACTGCGTGTCTGAGCTTTCTGTATTTAGCCATCTATCGAGCATTGAGCTCAATTCGTCGAATGTTTTTACTTCAAAAGCTTCATCGAGCTGGGGAATGTTTTCAAGCCATTGCTTGACTAATTTTGCATCTTCTGATAGCTTTGACGATTTTGGCTTTGGAGTGCAATCCGTATCCGGAAATTGCTTCCCGGGCGAACTTTTAGTGAAGCTCACTTTCAAGTCGTGACCCTTAGCTATATCTGTGATGTCATCCCATTCTTCGTCAAGAAGATAGTTTAGTAGTTTTTCATAAACTTTCTTTCCAAAGCCCCACCAGCGTACGCCCTCTGCTTCTTCACCGCGCACTATAATTGGTGCGAATACTCTAATTCGTGGGCTCAAGAGTTTTGCTTGCAGTCTCGCTTCGGGCGTTCCTTCTTGACGAAGCTTGGCTGCAAACTCTGCTACTGGGTCTGGTTTGCCGAATGTTGGGCCGGGTGCTACAACACCGGATGGATTTTGTGGAAAGATGTAATAAAAGTATCGCTCTTTGAACGGGTCACTACCAAGCGGTACTAAACGAACCGTGTGCTCGCCCGTGGGTTTCCAAACAATGTTTTTATTTTGCTTTGTTAGCTTTGCTAATTTCTGCCTAATTGCTGCGACATCGATTGACATTGTAATATTCCTCCTTTGTTTTATTAAGAATTACTTTGTTGTCTTCGTTCTTATTGCTGTTGTTTCTAATAGTAAACTTCTTCATATTTTTTGTATAAAATCTTTGTGTTCTTGTTGTTGCTTTATATTAGTTTCCATGTTTCGCGATGTATAATTTTGTATATAGCTTTTCCAGATACATGATATTGTTCTGCGAGTTTGTTTATCGTTATATCTCCAAGCATATATTTTTCTCGTATCTTAAGCACATCTTGGTTTGTCAATTTAGCCGTTTTACTATTTTCACCGCTATGCTTTATCTTCACTTCGGGTCTATTCTGCGCTTCTTTTTGTGCAACACTTCTCTTGAATTTTACTTCTGGTTTTTTGCTTACTTCTTTTAGTGCAACGCTCAGCTTCAATCTCACCTCAGGCTTGTTCATTACAATTTTTCTTATAGCGCTATTTTTAGCTCTCGCTTCTGGTGTATTGCATACTATCTTCATTGTAGCACTTTTCTTTAGCTTCACTTCAGGTCTATTTTGTGCTTCTTTTTGTGCAATACTATTTCTCAATTTTGCTTCAGGTTTGTTCTGTGCTTCCCTCTGTGCAGCACTATTATTAGCTTTTGCTTCTGGTGTATTCATTGCAATCTTTAGTGCAGCTGTTAGTCTTATCTTCACTTCAGGTTTGTTCATTACAGTTTTCATTATAGCACTATGTCTTATTTTTTCTTCTTCTGAAGCTTTTCTACCAGTATTATCACATTTCAATTTCCAGACACATTTATTTTTGTTGTATAAACAATTCCATAAGCTATTCTTCTCATAGAAATCTAACCACCACTGCTCCATACAAAGAGCTTCTGCGTGAGAAGTGCACTCTTGCATCTTACAATAGATAAACTCATCTCCATTTATAGCATCCTGCTTGAGTTCAGGATTTTTATGTCGTGCCCAGTTCGGAACGAGCCCATATCTTTTACTAAAGTCTTTTGCAGACCCAATATAAAACCTTAGAGTTCGTTCGTTGATTATTTGATAAACTGCACAATCATTTTTCATATCATTTCTTATAAAAACTTGTTACGCTTCCTGTATCTTGTACTTTTCTTATGCGGTTTATTCTATCTTTCGGGCTCGTGAGCCCAGTTATTAGTGTGTATGCTGAGAGCTTTTGCTTCTCTGTCTCATAGACACCCCTGTGCGTCAGTGAAGCTGGGCACAAAGTAGCCAATGCACCAAAGCCATATTCTATTGCATTCATCATTCCGGGAACTTCTGCAAACAACTTTGTTCCGCCAACTACGATGCACGCTGCACCCTTTGCAGATGACAAATCGAAACCGTCAGCCAACAGAGTTTTTGTCAAGTTATTCTTCAGGGCTGAGCTTATGCTCGTTTCATCCTGGAAGTTTTTTACGTTTGTTACACCCATTATAGCACAACCGCCAAGCGATAGTAGTGAAGAATAATCAGCTTTATCAAATGTCGTGTAATTTGTTTCTTGTGTCGGTATAACATTGAACGTGTGAAATAGCGCGCTGATGGTGCTATTTACAACGGGCCAGAATTGCTGGACAGTTAGCTGTGGATATACGCGCTGTATCTTATCATTATCTACAAAGATGAGCGGTGATAATTCTTTAGCTTCTGCAAGTTCTGCTAATCTTGTAGCAGCCATTACAGCATTATTAGCAACAGTTGGTGATGCAGCTTCACCGCTTGTTGGCAGCGTGACAATTGCGCCTGCGTGAGTTCGTGGGTCTGGACAACCAATTGACGCAAGATACTTACGAGCTAAATCAAGTAAAACGAGAACGCTTCCAGTTCCTGTCCCGCCGCCCAAACCAGCACAAACAATAATTCTATCAACTTGCCCAAAAACATTTTTCATAGCATCATAAATTGTAGCTTGTGCTTTTTGAGCAGCATTTTCACCAACTTCTGGGCTTTTTCCTGCTCCTTCTGCATTCCCAACGTTCATATGTATTTTTTGATTGTCTGGTAATGCAAGTGCATTCAGGTCTTTTTGAGCTGTATTTACAGCTATAACTTTCTTATAGCCGAGCTCATAAAAAGAGAACCCTATGCGGCCGCCTGCTTGGCCCGCGCATAGGTAGGCAAACTTTACAGCTCCGCCACTTTCATCAACTATATCATCTTGCTTTTCTTCTGGTAGTTCAAACTCTTCTAATGCAACTTCTGGTATTTCGACTGTCATACTATTTGTCACTCTCCATTGTGATAATTATACTTTTGCTTAGTTTTTTGTTCAAAAT
>ERZ1292632.108-Hain-H43-01um-R2-108-length-81123-cov-6_pt2 | contig 55326 bp, 77 predicted proteins | sample MGYA00564407_ERZ1292632 | MGnify/ENA primary metagenome ERZ1292632 (study PRJEB36523, sample SAMEA6512637) | groundwater metagenome | collected 2019-01-08 | study: AquaDiva: Metagenomics assemblies of 32 groundwater samples | reverse complement strand
TGGTGTTGCCACCGATGGCGTCTACCGCCACGGCCTGATCGACCAATCGAGTCTTGATATTCTGTAGTGCTTGGATTCTTGCGTCACCCTCCAATTCGCGAATCCTATCCAACCCCCGGACCTCAGTCTCTATGGCAGTAACCGCCATGCGTGATTCTTCTTTTCGAGTCTGATCACGCTGATGTTCGGCGCGCTCGGTATCCTTAATCTGTTCTAGGTAATCTTTGTTGATTCGGGTGTTGAGTTTCGAGATGTCCTGTTTGATTCTGGCTTCCTCATCGCTGCCACGCTTAACTGTAGCGAGCTGCGCATCCAGCAACCAACGATAGTCGTCCAGCGATCGCTGCCCTAGCTGCACATCGGCATCATAATTCTTGCGTGCGATCTCACGCTCGTGCAGGTAACGCTTTTCTGATTCCTCAGTAAAGTGTCGTTGGAGCTTATCAAACTTCTCTTGCTCCTTCGCCATCTTTTCTTCATAGCGCGCAGCATTCTCATCCTGCAATTCTTTTCGTTTTTGAAGAGCTGCTTCCTCAGCGGCTTTCCGCTTGTCCATCTCGGTAGCAGTACTTTTAGTTACCCTCTCCTCCATCCGGATTATCTCTTCATTGTATCTTGTGGCAGCTTCTAGATTACCTCCCCGTTCAGCAGCCGCGGCCATTAAAGCAAGAAGGTCCATCTTGGCCTGCCGCGCAACAATCGGAATATCCGCAACTGACTCTCGCAAATTGTCCATCCCGGAAGCCAACGAACTAAACAGTTCACTTGAAGATCCAACAAAGTTCCCAGTTCGCCCGATCTCTTCAAGCAGTTCATTCCAAGCCTTACCCAACTGACGTGAAGCGCCTGTAGCAGAAGTGCCCATAGTTTCGGACAAGCCGCCAAATCGTTTCGTCAGAACATCAAGCAGTTCATTCTGAGCCTCAACAGTCCGCCCCGTTTCCCAGAGGAGTTTGATGTGCTCTTTATGTTGAGGCGATACTTGTCCGATTGCCCGGCCCAACATCCCCAGACCATGAACTGGGTCTTCTAACGCACGTCCCACAATACGTGCCGCACTGGAAAAATCCGTTTGTAGTAGTTCGGCATAATCAGCAGTGATCTTAATCGCCCGATCGAACACACTTCCTTGAACGTTTCCGAAGCTAAGGAGGATTGACATTCCATTCTTGATTGACTCATCGTCAAACTTTGTAGACTTTGCGAGTGCGTCGGCGTACGTCTCCAGTTGTTGCCGTGTGCGTCCAACCGTATTACCCGTTGCAGCCAGCATGGCGTCCAGTCGAACGCCCGCCATCTCTGCTTCCAGCGCGGCGTCTCTAGCCAAATAGTAGGCCGTACCTAACGCCGCCCATCCAGTTGCAACCCCCGCAACTCTCAGGGCGTACGAGCCCATAGTTTGAATGGCTCTAAACATCCCAGAATTAACAGCCTCCTCCATCGCCTGCTGTTCGTTATATTTTTTTATCAGATCAGCAGTATGTGCCTTGAGTTTTTCTAACTCAGTACTTTTCTGCGCCATTGCGGCCTGATGCGCATGGGTTGCCTGAGTCAAGTTCTCCTGAATCCTGACCCAGTCTTGTTCGGTTGAAGCAATGTCTTTGAGATGTTTATCAAAACTGCCTAAGGTGGTGGCAGCTTGGCTAAACCCCTCTAGTTTTGCAGCAACGCCAAGTTCAACAGACATGACAAATCACCCGATCAGTTCTTTGCCCAAAGCGTTCACAATCACTTTCAGTATGGACTTCTCGCGTTCGGACTGATGCTGACGGCGCTCCAGTACCCGATCAGCCAAGTACTTCAGCTCCGGCCCTGTGCGGAGCATCACTTCCCGCTCGCTCCACCCGTAGGCGTCGGCGAAGAAGTCGAGGGCGTCGAGAAAGGGCGATCTATGTCAGAGAGCGTGCGCTGCCATACATAGCTCAGCACGCGCTGCGCCACAAACAGCGAGAGTTCATCTACCTCGGCTATCGTAGTCTGGGGTCGAACCTTTTGCAGGATGAGAAGCACCACCATAGAGTCCCCCTCGGGATTCGGAGGCTCCTTCGGGTCTACCAGTTTCGATAGATTCACCCCCGATTCCTTCACGAGCCGCTTCTTGTCCCCCAAGGTGATGGGGGGAATGTTGGTGATATCCAACTCCTCGCCGCCGATCTTGATGACAACCCGTTCCGACACCACAACCGCAGAACTATCCGACACATCTTCTTTTCTGTCTTCAAGCATCTTTGAACTCCTTCGTGTTTTAGTAGTTGCTCCGCGTACTCGTCAGCTGCATGTCCAGCGCCACGGCGCTCGAAGCGAGATAACGCGCCTGACCGTCGAACGCCACGGTGAGCCGACCGCGACCCGGCAGCCCCATCGGGAAGGCGGTGTATACGAACCTCGGAGCTTCCAGCACGAACATGAAGCTCTGTGCACGCGTCATCGTCATCTTGAACGCCTGCTCGGTCTGGTTGATGAAGTTGTTGTACTCGGTAATATCCGCAAAGTTCATCGTGCCGCTGATACGCACGGTCTGCGGTCCGCGACGAGCGAGGCGCCCGATCTGGTTGGAGTTGTTCAGCGCGAGAATCCCCTCCAACTGATTGTCGATCGTGCACGTAACTGCCTCAATCTGCGCGGTCGCCGTGCCCGCAAGCGAAATCGAAGCCGTATCGAACGTGAACGGGTCCGCTGGCGAGCCTGGGAACGTGGGTGTAGTCTTCGCGATCAGCGTGTGTGCCTGCGCAATCCAGTTCGCCGTCACCCGCATGTCCTGATTCGGCGCGAGCGCGAGCGTAAGCCGACTCAGGAGCGCTCCCGCGTACCGGTGCGCGCTGGTCACATCGCGGAACACCTCCAACGTGTACGGCTGAGATGGCACACCCGCCGCGAATTCGCTCTTCGTGGAAACGAAGCGCGTAGTCCACAAAAACCCGGAGAGCACCACACTGCCGGAAACCGTGTTCATCGCGGCCTTCAGGAAGTGTCCTAGTGCTACAGCGTTTGCCGCCGCGACTACATCCCCCGTAGTGCGCCGCGCGCCCGCGTAGTCGTCCGGTTCCTGGAACCCGGCAATGATGTTGCGAGTCTCGAACCTATCAATACCCGTAGTAAGGTTCTCGCTCATCAGCTCGACGTAATCCGTCGCAGCGACCGCAGTGCCCCAGCTGGACTCTTTCGCCAAGCCGAAATACCCGAGAAATCCCTGAGCCCAGAATGCAAGGTGCTGCTCGGCGTACCCCGCGAACAGTGAGGAGAAAAATTTGATGACTGCACGCATGATGTACACCTCCGTCAAGTGTTAACTGCTGAAACGTCCACAACCAAAAGCGTTTGCCCGGCGGATACGAAAACGTCCCCGCTCGGAGACCGAGCCGAAAGCAACTCACCACCGTCCATCCAACAGGTGGTGGCCTTGCCTCCGATGGTCCGGTCCTTCATCAGCACCAGCTCCACATTGCCGATCAGCGTATCGCGCCCGGCACACGCCACAGCGTAGCTCTCAGCGGCAAAGAAGGTTGACCAAACCGAGACATGAAACAAATACCGTGTGCGCTTCCCGGCGGAAAGTGACTGACCCTCGTGGGGGGAGCGCCGCTCCGCGAAGAGCGCAACCACCCGCTGGTGATCCATGGAGCCGAACTGAGGCTCTTCCTCGATCACGACATGCGCATTATTGGTAAGCGCATCCGCTTCAAGGATCGTCTTGATCTGAGCGAGGATACCCGTGTAGTCAACTGCGGCCACTGTAGGTCTCCAGGAATTCGTCAATGAGCCCTTGGGCTAGCCGCTCGCCAATTTCCTTCGTCGGCAGCACTGGACGAGCCGCCACCCCCGGATGGTGAACTTCCTTACCGAAGAACATCCAGTTTGAGGGACGCTTCGAGGCGATAAATGACACGGGGGAATGCTCCGCTGCGCCGTGTGCACCGCTCCCCAGTTCCGCCGCGAGTACCTTGGCGCGGATCGGACGGATGATGTACATGCCCTTCCCAGTGCCGTGGGTACCAGTGCCGAACTCGTGCCAGAACGCCAAGGGCGTCCGGTTCGTCCCCACCGCGACGTAGGTCTTGCCGTCAGTCTCGGTCACGTAGCTCTGCTTCAGCATCCCCGTGTCCTGTAGCGGAGCGCTGCCCCCGCGCTTGCGCAGCGCCACCGTACCCCAGGCCAGGGGGGCCCACCGGGGTGTGGAGAAGCCCTGGTGCTGCCCTGAGCGCTGGAAGCTCTCCTGCACGTAGCTCATAAAACGCGCCCCGACCGCTTTAAGCAGCCCAGCGGGACTGCCGAGCAGATCGATGATCCGCCGCGCTCGGGGCGAAACCAGTACCGTTATTTCAATGCGTGCTGTGGCCATCAGAAATTCCGGTCCGCATCGATATCGTCAAGTTTGTTGGGATCTATAACCATCCCACCCCAGTCCCCCTCGTGCATCGTTGGCACGTACCCCTTCGTGGTGGAGAAGATCTCCATCTGAGCCGTATCAGCCGCAATCAAAACCGAAAAGCTGCCGTCCGAATTCACAGCTATAAGCTGCATCTCGCCCGAGGCGATCTCGTCAAGAATCGCGAGATCTTCTTTGTGCTGCACCTGCATCGGGTGCTGCCCCTGTTGCGCCGGGGGGAACTGCGCCAGCAAACGCTGCACCGCGATGCGGTAGATGGTCTCGCGGGTGGCGATCGCTGTCAGGATCGGGCAATCTCCGGCGATGGGAAGTGTGTATTTCTTCGAGATCTTGGCGTTGATCTGTGCCTCAACCGTACCCGCAAACTGTGCGACTACCGCACTGTTGATATTGGACACCGAGTTGATCGCCGGATACGCACTCGTAACCAGCGATACTGTCGTATATGATACCGGAAGAGTATACGCCATTTACTCTATGCTCACCAATACCGATTCTCGAATGGAGCTACTGCGCTACGCGTGCGGTGAGTGATCTCGATCAGCGCATCCTCCATGTTGGCAAACCGCACCTTGGTAGCACCATTCACCTTAGCCGAGATCTTATCCGCCGAGACTTGAAAAGCTACTTCCGTCCCGCCGCCAAGAAGCGAGACCGCCTGCGAGTAGTACTGAATCGGGTCCGAGTTCGTGAAGAACCCCTTCCCACGGAAGTGCTCCCGCCAGAGGTCGATGGTCTCCTGCGCGCGAGCGCGCATTTGCTCGCTTACGCGCCCGCCTGTGCGCTGCAATTCGTATGTGCACAGCAGGATGTTGTCACGCATGATAAAGTGCTTTTGCAGCAGCCGATCCGGGTAACGCTTCTTGTCCGCCTCCAGCATGGGGTAGTTGCGCACGAAGCGCTGCTTACGCCCGCTTTCGAGCAGATATCCAACGTGCGCGATATGCACGTCTGGAAGTACGATCGTGCGTCCAGGGCCTGCGTTTAGACTAGTTTCAGGATGTTCGTGCACCATTCCCCAGAAGCGACAAACCCCATTGTTGCGGAACAGCCGCACGGGGAGATCAGGATCAAACGTGGTGTCCACCGCGAAGTGATGCTGACGGATCGAATACCCGTTGAAGATGTTCCGGCGCAAGTACTTATTCAGCGCCTCGGGCTGGAGCAGTTTCTCGTCGGTGTCAATCCACAAGATCCAATCCTGAGTGCATCGTGCGAGTCCCACATTGCGCGGCGTCTCGAAGCCCTGCGTTTTCGGATCTGGTCCGTTATCCACAAGTACCAGTTTGGACTTCAACTCCGCTTCGGCCAGTTGACGTGCGAGTGGGCTCATTCCGCAGTCCACAATTACCACTTCGTCCGCTACGTGCGTAAGCGACCGAAGCGTCCACAGCAACGTCTCCTCGCAGTTCGGCCCCGCGATAAGTGATGCCGAAACCGTCTGCCGTGGGCGCTGGAGCCAGAGCTTGCGTTCCAGGTCTATTTCACCCACCAACCCGCGTGTAGCTGGAGTCACACGGTATCGCACCACCCACCATCCGAGCGGCTCTGCGGTTTCGGGACTTTGATTGAAGGGCATTGCGTGCATAGCCACTTCGGCTTCTGGACCTTTGACATCCAGCAGGTCATGCAAGTCCTGGATATCGAACTCCCAGACGTGTGCACGGTACGGATAGCGGTTGTAGTCCGTGTACTCCCAGGGGCCGAACGGCACCGTGATGTATACCCATCCCCCATCGCGCACGCGAGTTTCCAACGCGCGCAGCACTGCGGGAGGATTTGGTACATGTTCCAGCACCTCTTGAGCTACCGCACAGTCGTACGCTTCAGCCATCTCAGGCACGTTGACATCTGAGAGCCGGGCGTAATCCCCGACGACACCGCGCCACCGCTCTTTCACCCCCAGCTTCTCCGCGAAGGTGTATCCCATCTCAATTCCATGGGAATCGATATCCACTCCGGTAATGCTCAGGTGTGGCAGTTCCTTCAGCAGATTTACGGCATACGCCCCGTGAGCACACCCGTAATCAAGGACAGTACATATCTCCCCGGAAGTCGCGTTCAGCCAATCGCGCATCGCGATGTATCGAGGCTCTTGCGGCGCCCAGTTGATCACCGCCGCATCGTGCGTCCCTCCGATGCGTTCGTACTGCTTACGGAAGCCATCCGGCTCATCAACGAAAGTGTAATTCTGGGCGATCTGATCGCGCACATATCTACTTGCAGCATCGTCCGCCGGCAGCTGTTTCAGGCACTCGCGCGCGGCGTAGATATCGCTGTGCCGCCAAAAGTGATTCGCCATCGTGGCGAGATTGGCGCTGTTCTTTCGGATCTCGGATTCGAATAGCGCAGACCAGTTACGCGCTACCTCATCCCAACCCAGTTCTTGTGCTCTGGCGAGTCCCGCTGCCGAAGCCGCCTGCCACTCTTCCGGTGTGCGCATCAATCGCAACGCCGCGTGCGCAAAGGCTTTGTAATATTGCTCAGTGTGTATCTCGTCCGAAATCAGTACCCCCGCTCCAGGTGCCATAGTTTCCGGCAGTGCGCCGCGCGCTGAAGTGACGATCGGCAGACCGCAGGCTTGCGCCTCCATGAGTGAGAGGCAGCTGACTTCGTCGAAATCCGCAGCGATCTTAGACGGAGTGGGGTACAGATACAACCCCGCAGTTTGATATACCTCGTAGAGCTGCTCTTTGTTGAGGGAGCCGAGCTTCACCACCCGATCCCCCAGCCGTGCCGCGAGCGCATCGCAGTGCGAGTAGAACTCCTGGAGATGATCTACCGGATTGTGATAGCTGGAGATGAACAGCCGTGCCGCAGGTTCATGCTCCAAGATGCGAGGCATGATCTCCCCCAGCAGGATATCCAGCCCACGCTCCGGACGCGCCGAAAACACTAACGAGAGAGGGTTGCGCTTAGCCTTGCCGGCGATCCGCATGCGCACGCGTTCCACCGTGTCGAGATCCACGCCGTTGCGCGTTTGATAGACCAACTCCTCTGGCAAGCCGTACACCTGCTGGTACTGCGTACGCATGAAATCGCTCAGCACGAAGAGCTTGTCGTAGTTCCAGGACGTGCCTCGCACTTTAGATTCGCTGCGCCCGAGTGCCAGGTCGTGGCACCAGACCGCCGTGAACCGCGAGCGGACGTGCCCGCTCAGAAGCTCGGGTGTACGCTGCACGATACACACATCGTGCGTTGTGAAGCTGACATACTGTTGAAACAACCCTAGAGGCAGGTAGTCCACATCATCACAGCGGACCGCCTCAGTGTTGCAGAACACCTGTACGCGATGGCCCAGGCGCGCGAGCGCGCGAGCTAGATAATAACAGGCCGACTCGGAACCCCCTAATGAGATGTTGTCAAAGGTCTTGCCGTTGAAAGGCAAACCGGGACAGGCTATGACGATATCTTTAGGGGTGATTCCATTCTGCTTTTGCATGTGATCCTCGCTTTAGTTTTTGAGTGTGAGGAAGATTGAGAAAAGTACTTCATGATCGTCGCGCTGTAGCACATCGCTGCTCAGCGTGATAACACCTGGAAGGAGCGCGCTGCGGTTTGTGGTACTCCTGTCTCGAACCGAACGTACGCTATCGGAGGCCACTCATACGCCCACAACGCCATACGGCTGCCCGCTGCGGTGGCCCAGTGCAGATCGCCTGAGATGTTCGCTTGCCCAAGATCCGCCATCTGAACCCGGGCAAAATTAGCGCTTGTAGTGTCGAACGAGCCTTGCAGATACGTATCGCAACTATTGATGACAGGGACAAATATCGCGCTGAGCCGGGTTTGGCTAAGATCGATATTCCCCGAGATCTGACCACTGAGCGGGATCGAAACGTTCTGAAGCATTGCTCATGCGCTCGATCAGCTACTCTTACGCAATTCCCAGAGAATGGTGGTATCCACCGGGCGCGCTCTGCCGTCTGCCCAACCGAGGGTGAAGAAATTCCCCGATGAAATAGTGTTCACCTTGACGCCCTCGGGAACGGATTCTGGAATACGCCACATGGCGTTGATCGTTCCGGGATAGCCAAAGCTGTCCGTAGCAGTAATCGCAAACGAGACTCCATCCACGATGGAGTTCACCCGTAGCCCTTTACCCACGCCTGACGTGGTGTTGCTCGCGCTCTCGAATCCCAGCATGATCACCTGACCGCTGTACACCGCAGTCGTCGAGACCGTACCCGTGGCGATCCCCGACAGGATGGAAGTTCGCCCCTGCATGGTGTACCCAGCCGGGAGTGCTGCCTCGATCATCCGACCGATAATAGAATCGCTGTTTACGGCATTCGTGCTGACGGTCACCGTGGCCGAACCACTGCTCAACGTGGTGCGCCCGGCGTATTGAGCTGCGTCCGAACTTACACTCACCATCGCCGGAGCTTTAAACAGAGGCCGTTGCAGCACCTCGATAGGATTAGTCATATTTGATTCTCCTCACAGCGGGTGGAATGCGTTATTGGGTGGCGCCAGTGCGCTTGTGGATGGTGGCAGAACCCTTGAGTGGATTTTGCAGAATGAGACTGCTCTGCACGGGCACCGAGAACTTATCCAAAGGCTGCTTCAGTTCTTGGGACAGCCGTTCCCAGATATCCCGCGGATAGTCGTGCTCCTCACCCTCGCGGTAACGCCCGAAGCTCTTGGTGATCTTACGCAGCATGTTGCAGTACTCCTTCTTTGTGAGACCAACAATCTGTTCCTCGCTCGCGACGTGTGGCCCAGATCTTTGCAGCACGTAGTGAACGCTGTTCTGGAGTCAGGCGTTGCCAATTCAAGCAGTGAGCCTCGGCCATCTTCGTTTTGGTTGCGTCGGAAGTCGGCTTACCGCGTTTTGCCGCAGCGCCACAGCGACTGAGATAAGATCCAAACTCTGGGTTCTGCTTACAGAAGGCTTGGATGCGTTCGGATTGCGCGCGGCGATTCTCTGGATCTGCAAAGTACTCCAACATTTGCTTGGATTTTCCTATAGCAATATTCGCCCGATGCTCTTCAGATTTCTTCCTACCACGAAGTGCCTTGGAAACCTTTTTGGCAATCCTTGGAACTGTAGTGGGAGGAGATTCACCTCCTGGGGTTGCGTTATATCCCTTCGACACCATCGTTCCAAATACTCGGACCGCTCTTTGCTCAGCAGCTGGCGCTTCTTCCTTCTCGACAACAGCCAGAATCTTCAGCTTGGGAGGACCATACTTACGCCAAGCACGTGAGAGGGGTAGATCAGCACCTCCCATTGCTGCTCTCGCGTGCCCTTTGTACCGTCTACTGGCAGAAACAGCTCTCCCAACATATGATTTCCTGTTGGGAAAATCCAGCCTATACAACTCAGTCACTGTCAGTACTCTTCTAGAGAGTCGAGCCGATTAAATACGCAAGTTGGGGTGCAACAATTTTCTCATCGGCGTAATAGGATGTTTCGGTAATCTCAACGCGCTTGCTGGGATCGGGATCATTCCAAACACGCACGCCCCACGGCGCAGGGAGCTCCGGATTCAACCAACGGAACGCCAGCCCGAACGTCGCCGTACGCACCCCAGTGGGGTTTGGCGAAACGTGGCAGAGCAGGCAGTTGTTGCCCCAGATGTTCACCATGCTGGAAGCCGCATTCTCCAGCGCCGCGTTGTAGATCGCGTTGGAGACCAACAGCCGATCCACTTTGAACACCGACTTCAGCTCGGCGTCGTTCACCAGGCCACCTTGCGTGTATTTGTACATATCGAGCAGCACCGGGTGACGCCGCACGGTCTGGTACGTGTCGAAGTCCAGCAGCATCGTATTCGGCAACAGACCCGTGTTCTGCCGGATGAACGCGTGACCCGTAGTGACGTCCGAAACCGGATCAGACGATGCGTACTGAGACCACCGATTCACGCCCGCGAGCGCTACGCCGCTGCCGATGTTGCTAATGGACGTAACCTGGTTCGCGATACGCAGTTCCTGATCGCGCATCAGCGCATCCACCAGGAAGCGTGTGCTGCGCGCGCGCAGTTGAATCGGGTCGTCCGCGTTCGCGATCACCTCGTGCGCGTTCTCGGTCCCGAGCGCGTAGTTATCCGCAAAGTACGCATCGCTCGAAACGTCGAATTCCACACGAGCCGAGGCTTGCTTCGGCGCACGCAGGGTGTTCGCCGGACGCCGCAGCCAGCTGTTGCGCGTGATGGTGTAGTACTTGTCCGATTGCTTGCGCACGTCCACCACGGGGAACAGCTGAGGCGCGATGAAATCGCCCGTGCTGAACGCCTCCACGGCGATGTTCGACAGCGGCACGTCGATGTGCACGTCGCGCGCCGTCAAGTGCAGCGCCAGCGCCGAGCTGGCGTATCCTGCCATCCAGGCCAGAAGGGTTTTGAAGATCTGTTTCATGTTTGCTTTGCTCCTTCGTGAAAGTCCGTGGATGATCTCGACTACGCCGCGCCAGCCCAGCGTACTGGCGGGAAGAGCAGCGCACTGACCACATCGCCATCAGCCCCCGACGCCTCCAGCACACGGCCCAGCGCCATCTGGCCTGAGGTCACAGCCGCAGCACGCCCGGACCCGTTAGTGGTGATGATGGCGTTCGCCGTCAACGCGCCACCTGCGACCACCTTGCTCAGCCCGGAGTAGGCAATCGACATTGCCTCGCCGACGCCCGGGTCGTTTTGCATCACGCCCAGCAGCGCGCTCGTGGTCGTGTTCGTGGCCAGAATTGCCTGGTACGCCCCCGCTGCCTGCACGAAGACGTAACGCGTGGCGCCAATCCCCGCGTAGCTCGAATTGCTCTTGTAGCCCGGCAAAATGTCCTGCCGTCCAAATTCCGCCATGTCAGTTCTCCTTTACTTTCCTGTTGCCGGGTTGAGAGTGTTACTGCGGGTTAGCCGTGCCGGTGATCTGCGCGTTGTAGCGCTGGGCCAGGTCCGGGTCGGCTGCCAGCACCGCCTTCATCGCCACTTCGTACTGCTTCACCTCGGGGTGCTTCGAGCGGTACTCGACCACACGCTGCGCCACTTCACCGGAGGCATCCTCGCTCGCGCCTTCCTCGCGCCGAGCGAATCCCGTGTGCGCGAGCGACTTGAACAGCTTTTCGGCGTCGGCGTTGATCTGCGACACGATTCCATCGACGATATCGACCAGCGCCTTGTCAGTGGAAACGTCCTTGCCGTCCTTGTCCTTCGCGTAGATCTTGACGGTCTCGGCAGCGTGAGCCAGAGCGTACGAATACAGCGCTTCGAGCCCCGCACGGTACGCCGGAACGCGACACGCCTTCACGCGCTCGCCAAGGCGCGCGACGCGCTCGGTGTTCTCGATACGCGCAACGCGCTCGGAGAGTTCCTTGCGATCAGCCTCGGCTTTTGCCTCGCGCGCTTTCGCTTCCGCCAGTTGCTGCGTCAGCGTAGCGATGCTGTCCGCTTCCTGATCCTCGGACTCGAGCTGCGCGATGCGATCCGAGATCGATTGCGCCTCCGCGGCGAGCTGCTTGTACTCCTCGTCGTCCATGTCCTCGGGCTTCATCTTGCCCTTTTTCTTCATCATTTCGTTCATCTTGGCCTTGAACTCCGCGACCTGCGCGTTGAGGGCCTTGATTTGGTCGGTGTTCTTCGCCATGTCGTTCTCCTTCATCAAGTTGATCAACCCCGCCACGCGCTCCGAGAGCGTCTCGAATAGTGCTTCGGTCGGGACATCCAGCTTCTGCTCGAAGGCATGAATACCGTCGAACCCGGATTCTGCAAATTCCATCTTGTGCAGCGGTACGAGGTTGGCTACCGCCGGAACCTCCGCGCCCAGCAGCGCAACCGCCTTCAGCGCGCGAGCGAAGGTCTTGCCACCACGCTTGAGATTGAAATAAATTTCGCTACTGCAAGTATCGTATGCACGCTTGCGGATAGCATCGACTACGCTGTCGTGCATGTCCTCGAAGTCCGCGTACAGTTTCTCACCCACGCGGCGGAGGTTCTTCACCCAGCCGAAAGATGGTGCACCGGGAGTATCTTTCGTGTGGCCGATTTTAAGCGACGGGCGATAGTCGAGTTCTTTCGCCGCCGCCACCATTTGATCCAGATCTTCTACCGTATATGGATCACCGTTGTGCGTTCCTGTGGCAAATATTTCAATGCCCTTGATCGAGTTGGAGTACTCGTGGAGTTCGGTGTCATCCAGCTCGTGTACCTTGGTCTTGCTGGTCCCTTCGCCTGAAACCTGAACCAGCGGACCACCTGCTTTCGGTTGGAAGTACCCCCGACCCCTGAATCCGGACTTGCCAAATTCACCTTCGTGGTAAGTGAGCTGCGTACCCTCATGAAGGGTCATTCCTGTGGGACGACCCCCTCGATAGACCTCATGAATGCCATTCCCCTTCGATCGAATTTCGACTGGGCTCTTTCCCTGTTCAGCAATCGCCGATTTCGCTCCTGCTAACGTCCCTGCGGTATTCGGGAGGAATTTCCCATTCTTCGAATACATAATCACAGGACGCTTGTCGTAGAGTTTCCCTTTCGGGGTCACTCCCTTGTCGCCATCTTTACCGTCAGTCTTCCCAATAGATCGATCCAACGCCTCTTCAGCGGATTCGCCTTTTTTGATGAATACTCGACGTCCGCGCATCGTTACCCACTTACCTTCGCCTTCATTCTCAGCGAACTGACGCTCCTCATCAGTCAATTCACGCAAACTATAGTCTTTCATTTGATCCTCAACCCACGCCTCATGCTGCTCTGCGGTCCAGTCGGGGTGCTCTTTCTTGCACTGCACCATCAACTCGTCGCGGGACAGCGCACCCGCATGTGCGTGGTCCTTTTTCTCCGCAGGCCACTTGCCCACACAGAACTTGTGCAGCGAAGCGCAGAACGCCTTCTCATCGTCCACCTTGCCCGCCATCGCTTCGGCGCACCGCGTGAACAACCCCTCGTCGGGACCAAACTTCTCGCACATCCCATCGGAGAACCCGGCGTGCACCTTGACCTCGGTGCCGTCGTCGCGGTAGAACTTGAATTCTGGGGCGTCGTCGCTGGTGGGGTCTACGACGTGCAACTTCAACGTCGTGACACGCTGAAGCTGCATCTTCTGTGCACACTCAGGACACAGCTCTGCTACCTGATCGCGGGAGAGACTGATCGTCGCCATGGGTCTCCTTATAGACGAACGTGAAACAATTCGCCACTTCTTAGCTTAGCGCTTAGTCCGCAGTTTAAGAAATATGATAAAATCCGAGAATCTTCGGGAGCGCTATCGATGAACAAGTCCAAGAATTCCGCGGCTGCCGCACTCGGTCGACTCGGGGGATTAGCTACAGCCGCACGAATGACAGCGAACGAGCGAATCGGGCGTGCGCGCGCCGCTGGGAGGGCAGCTACACTACGTCAGTCTCCCGACGAGAGGAGAAAGCACGCCAAGCTGGCCGCGAAAGCTCGATGGGCGAACGGAGTCTCGACTCCCGGGGAAATGAAGAAGCTATTTACCTCTGGGTGGACTCAAACGAGAATCGCCAAGCGCGCCAGACGATCTCCAACGCGTGTAAATCAAATCCTCAAACGTCTGGGCGTTTCTCGATCCGACGGAGGATGGGGGCTACTCAGGAGACGGAAGACTTGAAGTGGCGTCGTTGCCGAAAACCCTCAGCAGCGGTCGTCCCACCTTTCTCGGCGCGTTTGATTCGCTCTTCGGGTGAGAGCTTCTGAGTGGTAACACTCCCGCCCACCCTCCCCGAGACTCGCGCTCGACTCGTCCTTTGCTCGGGAGTCATATTCTCGGCCGCGGCTTTCCCACCTAAACTCCCCAGGGCGACAGCGGAGGGGTTTTTCTCTCTCCACTGAGCTCCACACGATGGGCACTTGAAATGCTTTCGTTGACTGGCGGTCCCGACATCCGTAAGAACGGCTAGAGATTGACAAGTCGGACACTTTACTTCTGACTCATGATCCATTTTTTTCCTCTTCTAATATCAAGTGTCCCAAGCGAATCGAGAAGTCCTCCCCGTCATCCCAAAGAACTCGGGCTGAATCCCCATCGGTGAAGATCACCTGAATACGACCGTGTCTCCCCGAAACGGTTTGTACCCTGTCTCCCCGCAGAAGACGCGCAGGCAACTTGCCTGAGAGTCGGATACTCACACGAACTTACCTCCTCGTGCGCCCCGCCCGAAGGGATAGTTCCAGTTCTGCTGCTTGCCCCATACCGCCCCCATCACCCGCTCGTCCGTGGTGGCCACCGCGAGTTCCGCACGCCAGCGCGACAGCCGCGTGAACACCACTCGGCGCGCGAGCGGACGCGCTGGGTCCAGACCCTTGGCGCGGTGTACTTGCGCGTACCACGCCGCAAGGATCAATCCCATCAACGCAGCGAGCGCCATGTTCTCGTCGTAGGCCCGGCGCTTGGAGCGGCGACGTAAGTAAGCGGCGCAGATCACAGCGAGCGCACCCACCCACGCCACGGAGTCTGTAGAGGCATGCCCTTTGTACTTACCGCGCTTGCGCGGTGCGGTACTGTACAACCCGATAAGCCGCTGCACCAGATTCAGCCAGTCCACAATCTTCATGTGGTCGGGTAATACCCCTGGACGGGCAAGCGCCTGAATGTACGTGTACGCCACCCCCGGCGCCGCCAGTATCGATTGAGGAGCAACCTTCCGTGAGTGTTGCTTTTTCATGGTATCTCCAAAGCTTCACGAGAATACGGCAGGACTTTTGCTCGAAAAGCGGCCGCTACCTTTCCAGCCTCGACTTCGTCATCAAAGTAACCTAGAAAAGTCTTTTTCTTGTCATGACCAACAGAAGCCCGCCATTTCCCTCTCTCCTTAATCCAATGAACCCCACGAAACTTCGATTTGCCATGTCCGGATACATTCTGTGGTTGAGCATTGTGTGGAATTGTCCGAAGGTTTGAACGTTGACAGTTGAGAGTATTACCATCTTTGTGATCAACCTCTAACTCTAAAGAAGTCACTCCGAGAAGAACCCGATGCAGATAGAACCCTCTACGACGAGCATATTTATTTCTAGAACCGCCGAGACACCACCTCCATTGCATCACCCATTCGTAATCTGAGTCATCTATCAATGCCCAACCCACAATTCGGCTATTCCGATTTCGCAGCGGAACCTTTTTCATGGTGGTGTCATATGGCACGTACTGCACAACGAGTACGGCTTCAACATCAACTTCTCGGGAATATCCCACACGGTACCCACTACTCCCGCCCCACTTGCATCCAAGCAGCACGTGGTCACACGGCCATCAACAAGGACGACTCCCCAGCCCGCGCGCAAATACTCACACTTGGTACGCGGAGCGGAGACGTGCCAATCGATCTGCCCCGCCCAGTTGAACGCCGAAATCGCAGCGGAGGCGTTCACTCCATGCAAAATCCCATACTTCTTCGCCAGTTCCACCGCAGGACCAGCTTTCTCCGGGCGGTGGAGCGAAACGAACACTTGCGGCCGAAACGGCGCTAAGTCTCGACACATCGCCTCGTCCAATAGCAGTCCGTTCGTGGTTATCACCAACGGTCGATCAGGACCGATCACTGCACGCGCCTCAGCCACGGCTTCGACAAACTGCGGGTGCATCAACGATTCCCCAATACCCGTCAGCGAAAGCTCAGTCTGACTGCCTTGCTGTACATAATGTCGCACCAGATCAAGCGCCGCGAGGAACGTCTCCCAAAGCATATTCTCCTTCGGTCGTGGGAGATGTGGGCTCGGACAATATACACATCTTAATTGACACAACGTTGTTAATTCAATTTGATGTATATCACGTATGGGACGCGGGTAGATTGTAGACAAAGGCATTCCTTTTAACAATTGTTGCGTGCCAGCGGAGCCAGGACGTTTCGTATTCCGAACGGGACTTGTGCACGCATCCGGTGCGGCTCCATCCGACGAGCTATCCTCGCGCTTTCCGCCGCGCGTAGTGTACGCTCTACTGTACACTTGGCTGAATTTTCGCCCAGACCCAAGGAGATAGGAATAAAACCTACTCCGAAACTAGTGGTTATATCTTCGGAAAACTCAACTACGACCGCACAGGCAGTTGTATCAGAGGTGTGATCCAATACCCAAGTATTGGACTGCATGATGTACTCAGCCAGTACTTCATGGGAACGGGGATGAACTAATACATACCGATAAGTCATTCAGCCGTCCTTTGTCCAACCATCCTGAACGAACGCCGAGCGGCAGCAATGGAGTTCTCCAGTTCGGCGCGCTGCTGGATGCTAAGCTTCTCACGTTTCAGAGCGCGCACCGCATACACTAACACTACCTGCATCGCCTCGGCCACCGTCAGGTAGTTCACCCGACCGAACTCGCAGGCCGAACGCGGGATGTACGGGTGAGTATCGCTACGCCCCCGGCCCTTGGAGTTCAAGCACCAGCGCTTCCCGCCGCACGTAACACAATCCGTAACTTTGACTTCAGACTCCATCCGTAATATCCTCGCCAGAAAGTTTTACCAAAGGACGTGCAACGATCAATCGTCGAAACGTCTCCTCGTCGTACTGAAGCGTATCGCGATCCCAATCCGCCTCAACCCCAAATACGCCTAGACCGTCGTCCGGGTGCTGCGCCACGAACGCTCGGGCTCCATCGATCTGATCCCACACCGCTCCTCCACGATACATCTGGCCGTCGCGCTGTCCCATACCGAACTTCAGCAGCCGAGTGCCCGCGGCCGCACGCTCAGCGATACCTTTCTCATACTCAACGCGGTTGCCTACGGTGTAGAGCACATCACCCTTCCGTCTTCGTAGGGTCGTAATGCAAGTTGATCTTCGCGAGTCGCCCTTCGTGCTCGCGCCCGTACACCTGCGCGCCCGCGCGGATCATGCTGAACATTGCAAGTGGTGAGTTGCTCCACCGCTGGTAGAACAACCGCTCGTCGTGCGCGAGGTCGCGCGCATGTTGCTCAGGCTCGATGCGATCGCTCGTCATACGCAGAAGGTGATGCACATGCTTGCGGCACGAGCGATACGAACGAAGTCCGGCTTCGTACAGACGCATAATGAAATCGCTGTCCTGATAGATTTTCACATATGCCTCGTCGAAGCGCCATCCGGGCCTGAACGCCATGAAAGGGGAGTACATCCCCTCGACGATCATGTCCACCGCATACGGCGGTCCGACGATCGCGCCAGGTTCGAACGCCGACAGCGCCGCAGCACCGCAGTCTTTGCGCTCAGCGAATACACGCCGCAGTTCGGTGTCCCACCCGGGGGGTACGATCACATCGTTCCCGGTTGATAGGATGATACTCGCTCCTCCCTCAGCCGCCGCGTCCACGCCTGCGTTCAGTTCTTTCACCCCACCAATCTTCTGCTCGAAGCAGATGTACTTGTCAATCCTGATCTGAGGATTCTCATACTCGTACCTGCGGCCTTTTATATCCTCCGCTCCAAGGACTTCTGCAACGGCTTTGAACATACGGAACTGAGGATCAAAATATCGATCCGCCGCCTCCACCACGATCAGCTCGAATTCACCTTCAGCATGAAGACGCAGCGTCTTGATCGCGAACTCCGTCATCGCCCGCAGAAACGGCGTCGGCGCCAGTACGGGTAGGACTACTGTGAGTTTTTCATTCACAGTCAAATTTCCCGTTGCCGACATACTCAACCAACGTCGGGCGTCGTGGGGGTGAATCCGCTGACTTAGGGGCTTCGTACCCCAGCGCCTCATCGCGCAACTGCGCTACTTCATCAGCGGATTCGATCACCAGCATTTCGGGTGCGCCGTAGAGTCGCAGCACCGTACAATCCACCCGGGGATGAAACTCCTGTTGTCCGTTGGGGGAGAGATCAGCCTTAGCAAATCCCGCCTTCACACACACAATCGATATGATCATCCGTGGGTCTACATACACTGGCATGAACTTCCCCTCATGCCAATCCGGATTAGGCACCGAAGTGAGCAGAATCAGCCGTGGGGACCACTGCATGACTCGCGAATTGAACTCTGATGGGTTAGACATAGCTGCTTTCCTTTCTGCATTCAACTTCGATGTGGTCGCAGCGCTTCAACCAGCCCCTCAGAAACTGGCCAAACCCGAGTGGATTGCGGTCCGCTAACGTGTGGTAGTACTGCCGACGCAACTCCATCTGATTGTATATTACGTCACCCAGTATAGCCACTGAGATTGCTTTAATCGTCGTCGGTCCGATCAACCCATCATCCCCAATACCCAACGCACGCTGAAGGATCTTGTTCGCTATCCCTGTCCAGACCCATTGGTTCTCGTTCGCTACCCCCGCCCAAGCCAATTCACCATCACGCCGCTTCGCGTTGCCAATATTCACCACGGTGTCGAAGTGTGCAAGGGCTAGAGGCCACGGCATCAGATCACAGCAAGAACGCTGAATCCCCTCCCGAGACCAGTACTCCCGCCGATAGATCGCGAGCGCTTCCTCTTGAGTCAGCGTCTGGATGTTGCACGAAGGGAAGTCACGCTCGCAGATCCCGTACTTTGTGCGTCCGCCAGGATCGCCAGTGATATCCGCATAACCACCCTCCTGCTGAAGGACAATCTTCGCGGCGCGATCGAAGTAATCCGTTTTCATGATCACTTCGCCTCTCGCGTGACCGTACCTGTTTCGACCTGAGGAGTCACATAACCAGAACACCCTGCCGCACCCTGTAGGGCTACAGGCACAGTACGCAGAATGGATTCCCGGACTTCGAGGTTACGAAATACCAGCGCTGTGGTCTCTTTGACCGCAGCCGCGATGGCCTCCGCAACCGCTTTGGCTTTTTCCAGTTCGACCATCAAACCCTCACGCTTGGCGACGGACAGCTCGCGAGATTTCATCTCTTCTGCGCGAATGTTCATCTTGCTTACCTCGGCTTTCAACTTGGCGTTTTCTTCCATCGCGCTAGCGAGGGCGTTCTGGACGCGTTCCAGTTCCTTTGAAAGCTCCAGCGTTTTGACACGCAGCGCTTCGACAGCCTTCATGCCTTCAAGAGAGAATACCTTCTCTTGCACCATGGCATCGATGGCGCGCAACAGTTCAGTGGCTTTGATATTTTCCATTTTGACGTTCTCCAATTTGATTGGTTGTTGGAATAGTTCTACACGTAATCCGACCAGCCTAAGTCTTCAGCTGATCGAAGAACTCACGACGAAATCCCGTTAGCTTCTCGGCGAACGCGTCAGCCTCATCCTCGCAACGCGCTAGCCAACGCCGGACCGGCGGTAACAGCACCACTCCCGTTACCACCACCAGCCAACGGCGTTGCGGGTGCCTCAGCGCGAAGTGCGCCAGTTCATGTGCAATTAGGTAACGCACAAGCTCGGGTGACGCGTGCCGGAAGAACTGCCGATCGAACACCACGAATGACCACGGCCAGACCCACGCCGAAAACCCCGGACCGCGACGCAGCGCGGACAGATAGAATCGTACCTTGTGTGCGCGGACGCGCGCTAGCAACTCCGCAGGCAGACGCCCCAAACTCAGCTCTTCAGCATCCCCCAGCAAAGCCAGGGGTGAGGACCAGTTGAAGCCCACCCACAACACCAGCAGGAATCCCGCGAGCCATACAAACAACTCACTCATACACGTCGATCCTCGAACAGCCAACTGCCCGGAGGCTGCGATAGATCCAGAACCGGAACCGTCTGGCCGTGTCTATCGCGCTGGAATCGAAACAGCATCCATGCCGGGAAACTGAGTACTGGTTGGTAGTGTCCGTACGCTCGCGCGACGGCTTCAGCGATTGGTGTTGGTATCATAGCTTAATTCCTTCGTTCGAGAGGCGTTCTGCATCAAGCGGAGTGACTCGAGCTGATATGGTCTTTGACCCGAGCAGCCGAGCCGCCACAACCCGGTGGTGCCCATCGAGCAAAACAAGGGATTTCCCGACACGAACGACTTTGACTGGGTCCGAACGATCCGCCCCTGCGACGTCTCTACGCGAATCGATCATCTGCTGCACGCCACGACGAACGACACTCTTCTCGACAGGGTGCAGGTCTGAGATCTTGACTCGTTCGATCGAGCGGTCCGAACGGTGTGCGGCGTCCATAAGTTCATCGAGTCGATCACCGACATCTCGAGATAACGGTGCATGATCGAAAACGAGTCTAGTATCGATCGCACGCCCTTTGCCAAGAGTCTTTAATTCCTTCTGAGCGGCTTCGGCGGATGCATCACTAGCCGAAGTCCACTGCCCACCCTCTCCAGACCCTTTCGGTGCCCGGGGCTGGTTAGGATCATATCGGTATTGCTCTACATCACCAATAGTCAGCGGTGCGTAGCACTTCACGTGCGCCTCCGTTACAGCAAAAGGAGCCACACGCGCTACCTCAGCGATATTGGTGATCCACGCGGCAGGCACACCTGCCTCGCGTGTGAACGAGAAATTCGATCCTGCCATGATTCCCGGACGCAGCGCCTGGGCCTCTGCCAGAGGCACAGAGATTTCCGCGATCATCGCGCGTCCACCACGCGTAGTAGCCATGTAGGTAGCTTTAGCTCGTGCGCTCTCGAACGACGTAGTGAGGAACGTAGGCTGCGTGATCCCCTCTTTCTGGATTGCGCTGATCACATTCGCATGCACTCCTACATACGCTGGCACAGCGTCTTCTCCTTTGATGCACACCGGGTGCCCTCCGATCGTGCGCCAGGTACAGCCCTCAGACTCCGCGTATGTGCGCATTGCAACAGTCCATTGTGTATCGGAGATCGTAGTGTCTTCCTCCTCGTTCTCCGTACCGGCAAAATCGCGCTGTTCTAATTTCTTCTCATACCACGCACCATACTGCTCAGTATGCAGATCTTTCATTCTGACGCGTACGACTCGACCGTGAACATCACGCTGAACTTGAGTCGCCAGCATCTCCAACCCGTTTGGATACCATCCGTGGCTGTGAAGGATAGACTCCGCTTTCCTCAGATCACGAGAAGTCAGCATACCACCACTCTCAGTCGTCGGAGCGAACTCTCCTCCTTGCTCACTTCCCTCTGGATGACGTGGGTGCTTAGACTCGTCCCACTCAGCATAGCGCTCGAATACACCGCGCTGCGAAAGGAACTTCGCGTCCGCCAGACCTTTCGCTTCGCCTTTCTCGGCGGGGGTGATGAACTCGCTCACGTCGATCGTCTCACCCATCACAACTGGAGAAATTATAGATCTGCAACTATGATGATTTGGGGGCAGCAATGACTCAAGGTCCGGATCGCTGGGCTTGAAGACTTTTCCGTCCAGAAAGCGACAGACCTCCGTAGTGCGTTCGTCCATAATCGCGTTATAGCGAACGCCCTTCAGAAACGGTATCAGATCGGGGTCAAGGAACTGTGCCAGCCTCCCGTGGTTGTACGCCTCGGTGACGTTCGTGCGGATGATCGTCTCAAGACGGTACGGCGTCATCTGCTTTTCATCTTGGATCACACCTGGATCGCCAAGGTAAGGAACGAATACCTCACCCAAGCGTGTTATGACTTCTTCGATCGACATCCCCGTCTTGATCGAGTTCAGCAACACGTTCTTGATATCGAATACGAGCTTGCCGGTGATACCGGAAACGAAGAAATCCGCCTTCTCTCGCAGCCACTTCAGCGCCTCACGCGGACGCACGCTGGCGGGGTCGGCGTATTCCTTCACCGACTTCTTCGCCTCTCGCACCTCGCGCCAAGCGTCCTTACCGCCGTCCGCCCACGCGGCGTGCAGCAGATCGCGCGCGAACTCGCGCAGCAGCCGCTGCCGTGGGAACGCCAGGTCTCGTGTGAGCGTGGACAAGTCCTTCGCACGGCGCACGCGCGCAGCCAGCGCGTCACGCGCATCGATCAACACGTGAGTGAAGTTGCGCCGCGCGTGGGCTTCTAGCGCATCAAGGTCACGTTTGACCTGAGTGTAATCGGCGACAGTTGCAGTCTGTCCGAACGACCGCTCGGCTTTTCCAGTTCCCCACTGACTCGGACGACGGCGCACAACTTTGATAGCATCATTGGACAACGCCACCACGACCTTTGCATTTTGCGACAAGAACTCACCAACATCTGTATACCCGGTGATGAATTCACCACGCCTATACAAATCAACCCCCCCAATACCTGGTTCCCCCTTACGCAATTCGTACGTGACCCCTCGTGGCGTAACAAACTCTACACGACCCGCACGAGCCAATTCTGCGGCATTAATGTTTGGCCGATCAGCCCAGATTATCCCATCATATCCACGACGCAACAGCTCTTTACGCGCAGCGTCACCAGACTCTGCTGTCCTCCCAACATCCCACCAAACACCCACGGGGGCTGGATTCACTACGCGCAGATATGCCTCATAGGTATGTTTTGGATTAGTGAATGCTGGAGATGCTTCCCCCTCATCGCTCGTAAACCAAACCCCCGTAAACGGCGCATCCGGATCATTCACCTTCCGACCGAATTCGAAATTCTCGAACTCGGACACTGAACCGTGAAACATTTTCATCGGTTCGCCATTCGGGTGTGCTACCACTGTCCCCGCTGCCGCAGATTTTGCATCAGTATCACTCAAGAACTCTTTACCACCTTTAATAAAAACCGGATGCCCCCCGATCGTTCTCCAAACACCTTCCTCCCCTTCAGCATACTCCTCTATATCCTCAGCCCAGCCCTCCTCGACAGGAGTGAACTTTTCCGGACCAAGCTGGATCGGCCCGACGTACGGCGTCACCATAGACAAATCGAGTTCGGGCGGAACGTCGTATGTAATCGTGATGTGCGGATGGTACTCATCGTAATCCCAACTCGCTCCGTGATCGCGGAAGTACTGATGGCGTCCGCGCAAGAACTGGGACTCGAAGCGCAACACCAATGCCCCATCAGATCCCAAGAGCATGACCTGACGGTCCTCTGAACTCGGGATGTCCAATGTCATATTGTTACCATTCAGCCCATCGTTCGAACTGAATAGCGACCACTCCACAGGTTCGCGCGAATAGCAAATCGTAACATGCATGTCCTCAGGTGGAAGCGCAGTAGTGAACCCCTGCGCCCTCGCCCACGCGCGGATCTGCTCGGCGTTCAGCACTGGCCGCGAGACGTAGAGAGATTGTTTTTGGGGCTGGAGATTGACAGCCGAGATGACTCTCCCGTCCGCATCCGCGTACGCAAGCACCTGACGCGGAGCACCATCAGTTGTCGCGAGAGCGAGAACGCGGCTCATGTACCTACCCGAATGTCCGTACCTTCCCACACGAACTCACCGTCTTCACCCACTGGACGGTGCTTCTGACAACCACAGCAGTAGGTTGCGCCGTAGAACCGAAAGTCGCGGGCGTAAGTCTCAGCAAGCGCCTGTCCCATCGTCGTCACCGTACCGCAGCCTTTGCCGACGCTGTCTAACCGCGACTGCGTCCAGAATCGCCCCGGTCTGGTACCACTACCGCCCACCGGATAGGGCTCAAATTTCACGAATGGATCCAAATCATCCTTCCACCATTCCTTCTGTTCAGCCGTAATATCTTGCAGTGAAGACTGCGGCCCAGCAATGCCCACATGCCTATAGGAGCGTCGCACCGGACGCACGAACCCTTTCACGCGTTCCTCAGCACTCAACACAAGATATACATCCTGCTGAGGCACAGGAGCTTCGTCCGGCCCACCCCGCTTCAGGCCAGGGTGATTCGGGTCGTCAGTTACACCGCCTGTCATAGTCATCAGTCCCTGCAAGTTGGCAGCGCGCGAAAGCACCCTGAATCGCGCTCGAAGAAGTTATCGCTCACATCCTCCCCTTCCCGCGTTTCCCCGACACGACGATGATGCAGCCCGTGTGTCTCAACCACAAAGCGTGCCCCAGTAGGACGCGCCGTAACAGGGAGATCAGACCGCTTATCGGTGTGAGTCAGCATATCACTCCTCCTGACTCCTCGGGTGTGGAGTATTTTCCAGCTTGACATCCATACACCAATCGCACTCTTCGACAGGCTCAAAGTACTCCGTCCCACAGCGTGTACACTGTGCATAAAACTCGCCCTCGCTGTGCGCTCGCTTATCCACATGCTTGAGTAGTGGCATAATCACTGCACCTGTGGCACCAGCCCATGCTCGCGCGCGTACGCGAGCTGCGCATCGCAGCAACCGTCAATCCACGCCTGCGCGTCACCACTCTGATGCTCAGCCTGGTACTTCTCCACCTCACACAGCGGGCAATAGTGGTCTGTGTCCGCGTCGCCGTCTGGATCACCCCCAGGCGGAGTGGTCATCAGGTACATCCCACCCGCTTCGAGCACTTTCCCGTATATCCCCCAGCACGCCGACGCAAGTGGATCCCAAGTCTTCGGCGACGCATTACCTACCGTCTCAATCTCCTCGTGCACGCGCGCGGCGAGCGTCTCCGAGTTACCCACCAACGGCCACAATCCTCGATCCTCAATTGCAGTACGCAAAGCGACGTAATGAGTAGAACAGAATTTCACAGATCTTCTCCAACAACCTGCTCAGCCCCAACACACGCCAATGCTAATACTCCAGCATGCCCTGCCGCTTTGACCGCACTACGAATAGTCTTTGCGGCGTCTAACACTCGATGTTGATCGACCTCAGACAGGTTGAGTATTGCCACGCGGATTTCCCGCAACACTTCAAGTTGCTGAAGTTGCAGGACTGCCCCCACACGCTGATGTTCGGCTGAACTCAATTGCTCGCTCATATAGGTGCTCCTCTTTACCGTTCCCGACTCGCTAACCGTGGCAGCAGTGCCCCAATCTTCGACAGCGTAATCCAGCTCACACTACGCTTCTCGACACAACGCGTACACCGGTAGTAAGTATACCGCCTGCCGGGTCCGCGCTTCAGCTTACGCGTGGCGACGTTCACACGACAATCCCCACAGATTCGTTGTTTGATATCAGTCACCGAAGCCTCTTAGCGCAAACACAATTCGGATCGTCACATCGCTTCCTCAATCCTTCCGATCTCTCACGAGGCATCTTAACCCGCGCAAGCGCCTTCAAATAATCCACGTGCCAGTACCAGCACCAATCCACCACGGTCCAACGCGGATTGACCGCAGCAACCTTCAAATCGTCAACGCCTGAGAACAGCGTAATCACGCGATATCCTCCCCGTACGCACCACACCAATCACATATCGCGCTGACTTCCTTCGGCTCACCGTCACGCGGAGCGCGCCAATAGTGTTTGCAGACTACGACACCAGCAGAGACAGTCTTGGTCTCACCAGCACGCTCCGCGTGTTGAATCATCGTACGCACCTTGGTACCGAAGTCCTGCGCTAGTCGATCGCCCAGAGTTTTAGTCATTCTACTGTTCCTCTGTCGCAAAGCATACCACCTGTCCGTCTTCCATCTCTACCCACTCGCCCGCGTTTTCCTCCGCAAACGCACGCATCTCTGCGGTCTGCTTCTCGGGCGGGACTTTCTTCGGCGGCAGTGCACCTTCGCCCGGCTGCCCAGGCTGACGCTTGTTCACCGCGCCATCCTTGCCAGACTCGGGCAGTGGCTCGATCACCACGTCTTCATTCTCCGGGAATCCCATTACCTTACGGATATGCTGCTCGTCATCCTCAACGCGATTGACGATCTTGCCTGCAACCAGCCCAGACCACGTCGTCATCGCTTCGAGTTTCTTCTCGTCCGAGAACGGCAGGAAGCGGAACAGTGGGTATGAATCCAGATTCGGGAAGTTCAGATCGCACAACTGCGGAATCACCTGCGCGTTCATCACCGATGCTGCCACGCTCGCACGCAACGATTCGATCGTGCGGATGAAACTATCGAAGTGCTGCTGTGAGCGCGCGAGCGATCCGTCCGATCGGCTCTCCCCACTCATACCCACACCCACAGGCACGAGCAACGCACGCGCGATGTGCTGATCGAAGCGCTCCAGCGCGCTGAGGAACAGGTCCGTGCTGCCCTTGCCAAGATCCTGACTCCACATCTCTAGCGCGTCTTTCGTCGCGCGTGGGAGTACGCCCAGCGTGGCGTTCTGAATCCCTTTGACCACCTTCTTCAGCTCTTCGATCTGACCGGCTTGGTATTGATTTGGATCGTACATCGCGAAGAGCGGAGGCATGCCAAAACGCTCCAGCGTGACCGCCAGCCACTTATACGCATTATCCTTAACCCACCAGGATCTATATACGGATTCAAGATCCGAGATCCCGTAATGGTTACCGAATTCTTTCTGGTAAGAGTAGATGACGAACTTCCCGGGTGGAAGCGGTTCGTTCGAGCCCCCTACTGACGGACTGACCAGCGATTGTACGACCCCTTCGAGTTGCCCGAACTGATCTACGATGAAATCAATCCCGTGCGGCCGTATAGACTGCAATCGACGCAACGCGAGTTTGCCCTTCCACTCACCGTGGGGTTGTTCCCAATACAGTTTTTCCTGTACGGAAAATCCGTATAGCAGCGCAAGCATCGTATCGTTCAGCGCAGCTTGCATTCCCCCGTCGATACGCTCCAGCGTATCGCGGACGAACTCAGTAACCTCCCAATCGTATTCTTCACCCGCCGGGCTGACGATCTCCCATCCGGTGCCGATCGCTGTATCCACCTTGAACTTGTATGCGGCTTTGACCTGCTCGTCACGGCGCATCGTATCCACGATCTGCAATCCCTTGCGCGTCGCGAGCCACCCGGGGTTATACGCAGGCTGCTTCCAATTCGCGAGCAACCGCGAGGGATCAACGAATGCCTCCGCAGTCTGCAATCGACGGCGCAGCTCGGCCTCAGACGCGTCCGCCGCGAACGGACGCATCAGCGTAGATCCCAGCGTGTGGTACCAAGCCATTATGCGCCCCCTCCTATCCCCACGGCGAGCCCTCACTCGATCCCGTCCCGCTACCGCCGCTAGCCCACGGCGAATCTGCTGCGCTCGCCACACCATCAGAAGCCCCACTTCCTACGATCATCGAATCGCCAATGCTCGCGCGCATTGCTCTTCCATACTTATTCAAATATTGATCTGAAGAGTCCACCTGATCCCAAAACGCCGCGTTCGGCACCGCACACCACTCGCTGATAAACGCCTCCACCCACGGCTGCTCCGCCGGATCTGGAATCCACACGTTCCCGGCTTGAATGATCGGAGCTGCCGCCTCGGCCCGAGAGGCTTTCGATCCCCCCGGCTCCTCGGCGAGTACCCCCGGGATTTCTCGACGTAGTACATCTATGATCGCTGAACCGTTCGCTTTATCTTCAATCAGCACTACGTTCGTACGCGGGTGGCGAACGCGCAATGCGCGAATTTCTTTCAGCGTACGCGTGAAAGTCATTCGATCGCGTACTTGCTCAAGCAAATAGCTGTTCGGTGGCGATCGTCCCCACACCTGCAGCACGACATAACTTGATGTATCCCCCCCCTTGAACGCCGCGTCCACGCTGATCACTATAAAATCAAACCCCGTCGGCGTTTCATGTTTGCGATAAAACCGGAAGTGCTCGCGCTTGACGATTCCCCCTCCACGTGGTGCCGGTCGTTGCTGGAGCTGCCCAGCTGTGCCGTATTCGCCGAGCATTTCTTCGAACGCTCGCACAGCGCGCTCGCCCATGCGCTGCGGCCACAACAGTGCGCCTTCGCGCTTGCGAGGATCGGCGGTGCGGAGCTGGAATGTCATAGTCAATGTCGAGCCGGGGGGATATAGATCTTGCGCCGTTCCTCATAGCGCATTGGTATACACAGATGATAATCTGCAATTTGCTCTGCGAGAAGAAATCCCGACATGTCGCGTTCGTGAATGCGCTGCATGATGATGACCATCGCGTTCCGATTTGGATCGATATAACGAGTAGAGAATTCCTCTCGCAACCAGAGGAGCTTTTTCTCGCGCACTGAGTCGCCTTCTTGCGAATCGGTCTTGTGGGGATCGTCGATGATCCGATAATCCCCGCCTTTTCCCATCACTGAACCCCCCACGGTCTCGGTGACGCGATATCCGGTCTTGTCATTCTCATAGTTCGTCTTGACGTTCTGGTCTGTCGTCAGGGAGAAAATCTTCCCCCACCGCCGTTGATACCATTCCGAATCTATCACGCGGCGCGAACGCACGGAATCGCGCGTAGCGAGATCAGCGTCATGCGAGGCGCAGAGAAATCGAGCTGACGCTCCCAGCGTGAACGTATCACCCGGGGCTGTCGTCTGAGATCTCGTCCATACCCACGTCGGCCACGCCACGCATGTCGTGATACTCTTAGCTGTACGCGGTGGGACGTTGATCACCGGACACCGGAGTTCGAATCGAGTGGCGGCTTCGAGCACTTCACAGATCGCCCCGATATGCCAATTATCTATAAACTCTCGACCAGGTTCGATAATCGACCACATCCCGCGCAAGTACCGATGCAGCGATCGGCTCATCAACTCGGCTTCGACGGCAATCGGTTCCGGCAATCCCGCGACGACGTTCTCGGCGATCTGCTCGAGAGTGATCTCCTCGCCGCGAGGAGCTCGATGTACCATCCGCAGGCGCTGCTTTGTTCTCACGTCCAGAACGACCCGCTTAGAGCTAACGATCCATGACTACCGTCTTCAGCCGAACTAATATGACCGTGGAGAGAAACGCTCGTTCCAGGTGCGACATCGATGATCTGACATAACGCATCAGCAATTCGACGCCTGGTGAGACTCTCCCCTGAGTTGACAAATAAAGATCGCTTCGCGTTTTCTTTCGTCCTGCTACACTGATCTCAAACTGCATGTCAAGAACTCCCTTCGGGCGAAGACTCGACGCCGGGCGTGGTCGTTGTCGTTTGATCGAGTCCTGACTTCTTCAGCAAAGCAATGAGCACTTGCAATTCGGTATCGCTAAGCTTGCTCAACCCGGCGACAGTATTTTGCACTCGGAGAGCGATCGGCGCTGCTCCCTCTTCACCACCGATCTTAGTCGGGAGCAATCGGCCAATCAACGAAGTGAAGGCCTTGCGATCGATCTTCGTTAGATGGAAAAACCAGTCCTCACCACCGGCACGTTCAAGCGCCCCGAGAATGGCCTTCTTCAGGTCTATAGTTATTTTGTTCTGAAGTCCCTTGGGGCGGCCTTTTCGATTGATACGCGGGTCGCCCTTTTTGAAGACTGATCGGGGGATCCTGTACGTCTTAAGACCTGTGAGCCGTTTCGACATAGTTCGTCTTTCAGTCTTGAGAAATCTGACCCTCAACGAGTCAGCTCAGTTCCAACTGAAAGACTACTATATCGAAAAAGAACTACTTGGCCTTCAACTTCAGACTACTCGCCCTCAGCAAAGCTGACTGTACCATGCCAAGCGCTGAATGTAAACTGGTGCCTTCTGGGACTTGCTTAGCTTCAGTTAACTCGAAATAATTCTCAGCGCTCCCGAGCCACACTGACCCATCTGGCAATTCAGATAACACCATAGCATACGCGCCTCGTGATATCGCATCGACATGCCATGCCAACTGAACTGGTGAGACATCATCTGACCACACCTTCAATTCAATAAACCCCCCACGCCATCCGATGCTCAATACACAATCGGGAGTCCCAGGGTCAACTTCACTGTCGGAGGCTTCAATGCGTACGGCATGTCCACACCACGCGGCGCGAACACGTTTCCAAAACGCCGCTTCTGGTCCGCGACTCATCACAGCTCCAGGCGCACGCGCATCAACGTGAGGCCGAGTCGCACGATTCGTTGTACGCTCATCGAAACGTCTCCCACCGCGCATCGTTACGCGGCCACAGCCGATATCCGCGCCCGATGCGCGATTGCAATCGAAATTCGTGCTCAACCTGATCGAGTCGAAGCTCCAGCCACCGCAGCGTATAGCTCGCCCCACATCCAAGAACTTTTTCGATCGCCGAGCGTTTGACGAACTTCCCGACGCCGCCGAGTTCGACGATCGCCTCAAGCGTGCGCGCTTCCATGGCGTTCAACGTACGGATGTCTTTCCGTCGCCCCACGGGCGGAGGAATCCCGTCAACTTGAAGAAAATACCCATACACACTCGTCATCAGGCGCTCGGTCCCCCCAAGTTTGCACCCCAACCGCCGGAGCGCTATCCACAGCGGAGATGTATCAGGACCGGTCGCTTCTTGGATCTGGCGGTGAGTCACCCACCGCGTGCGTGCTCCGATGTCCACGAGCTTGTGATACAGCCTGCCTTGTCTTTCAGTGAACCTTTTCATCGAATTTCTCCGCATGGATCGAAAACGTGACCCGAATCTCATTATAGAGCGAAAATGGGACGCAAAATACAAAAACGGACGTAAAGCTTCCTGAGTGGGATAGTGTAAAATACAAAGTCCTACCTTAACCTTCCACGGTGGGATACATATGCCTCAAGAGTATGCCCACAGAATTCCCTACCGTCTACGGCGTTTGCCTATGTAAATCGAATTCGATTCCTTACACAGTGACAGCCCGGATATAACCCACTCCGTTAAGGTACAGGTAAGGGGGTTAGATATAGACGGTTTTGTGGAGGTACACGTGGGTAATTAGGTCCAGACTGCTACTGTGTAAGGAATCGAATTCGATTTACATAGGCAAAGCGTCTACACAGTAGGGAATAACCTTGAAGCACGTATACATTACTGTGAAAGATTAAACGGTGTTAGTGGAGTTTAATAGTGGAGGGTTTTCAGAAAGTGTAGGTCCGGTTCTGAGGGAACGAAAGTGTAGGGGTCGTCAGAACGTGGACAGGTGAAATCCCGCAAACTACATCCGAGTACTAGGAAAGTTCCTCTCGAACGCCTTGATCCTCGCCGACGCTGACGAGACGATATCCGCCGGATACGCCCTTTTTGATCAAGAGTTTCCACCCCAAATACGCTCCCCCGCGAGCGCGCGCGCGTGATAAAACCTTATGGACACTCCCGGGTTTCGTGCGATCCCCGACGTGCCGAGCGATCTCCTCGGCGCTGACGTAGCGTGTCGTGCCCCCGCATGCGAGGAGCGCTTCGAAGTACCGGCCTTTCTTCAGCCCCGCACTCACATCTGCGATCACGCCGAGCGCGACCCACACGCCTGTCGCGGGGGACTGTTCGATCAAAATTCGCTGCTCGCGCGTATACCGCCCGTGGAGGTACAGCTCGCGGCGTTTCGCGGCGATCCCTGTCACAGAATCTTCTTCGGCAGCGAGCGCATCGGCCACGGGGAGCAGCGATATCGTCGTTACAGCCCCAGCGCCGTACCCGGTCGTCCCGGCGATCATATCGCCGGGGTCGGTCGCGTCGTGATCGCGTTTGTTCTTCCCGTGGTGCATCGAGACCAGTATGCACAAATCGTCGTACCCCTGGGCGACTTTCGTGTAAAACCGCATCGTCTGGAAATCGCGCGCGTGGGCGTTCATGCTCTTCGTCGTTCCGGGGTAATCTTCGATCGCGAGCGCGGCTTCGACCACGCGCAGGGGATCGATCGCGATCACGCGGTACCCCTCGCCGTACCAGCGCGCGACGAGCTGTTCGAAAACAGCGAGCCCGGGAACGCCTCGCGTCCCCGTACGTACTTGATCTAGATCGTCATTGAACACGAGCCGGATGTCGTTCTCCGCCCCGGGCGTAGGCAAATACCCCGCGGCGATCGACCCTAAAAACCGCGAGGCGATTCCCCCAGCCGTGTCCTCACCTGCAATGATGACCACCTTGTGCTTGCGCCTCACGGCGAACCCTGGATGCGACGTCCCAGCGAGAAACGCCGATCCCGTAGCGATCGACAGCGCGAGCTGCATCGCGAGAAACGATTTGCCTTCCTTCATCTTCGCGGAGATCATCGTCGCTCCGGGGTATAGAAAATCCCCCACGATCGAATCTGGTAATTTCGCTGTGCGAATCGCGTTCGACATCAACCCGACGCCAACGTCCGCGAGCTCGAGCACCGCATCGCGGCCGCGCCACGCCTCGGCGCGCCGGATTACGCCTTCGCCTCGCTGCATCCAGGCCCACTTCTTGCGCGCGACGCTGATGATCTCGCGCCGAGCGAGCGGCGAAGCGAGCCGTGCGTTCCACGCCAGTGCGATCTCGATCAGATCGAGCGCTGACGCCGCGCGCAACGCATCAGGAGCGCTGAGCCGTATGACGAGCGAGTTGTTGCGCTCCCCGGCTCCGATCGTCTCGGGCCGCAACGCGAGCTGCACGCCGGTGAAATCGACGCTGATCACGCGCGATTCGCGCGCCCACGCCCCGGCGTTCGTCCACACGGTATGATTGCGAGCCTGCGAGCGCTTGTGCACGGGGAAAAACCACAGCTGCTCGACGAGCCGGGAGCGAGGATCGACTTTCGCCATCCCCTCTAACGGCCCGAGAACTCGATCGACGAGCGCACTGAACCGTTCCACCTCGCACCCGCCTTCGATCGGGATTACGACACGCCAGCGTGGCGCCACAGGTGTCGCATTCCATGTCGTCCATGCGATGTATTCCCACCGCGCGAGGGCTTTCTCGACCCCCCCAGTGTCAGTGATGCCGTCTAAATCGGCGACGATCGCCCAGGCTTTGCCACGTAAATTCCCCCTGGTCCGGTAATTCCCGGCATACTCAGCGGCGGAAAACCACTCGCATTCGCGCTTCGTGGCGTCTGTTTCATCAGAGCGCGCGATAGAGCGTTCGCGCACCATCTCGCAGAATTCGCTCCATGAGACCTCGCTCGACTCGCCGCGGGGATTCGTAACTCCTGCTGAACAGAGTAGCTTCACGGCCGATCCTCTGAGCGGATCAACTGCCTGGGGATATGTCGTTTGCTCGCCAAGTCGTACATGTGTTTGGTCCCTTTGCTGCGAGCGAGGTCATTGTGAAATGCCAACACGGCATCGGGTCGCGTAGTATCGAGCATATATCGGTTTCGGATTGGCCCGGCGGCGCGTCCGTATTTCGACCACTCAGCCTGGAAAGAGCGAACCCGAACGGCCAGCCACTGAGCGATCTCACCGGCGATCGTATCAGCCCCAGGTGCGCCGCCGTGGATGGTCTCGAGCGGGCTGTGGTTTTTCTTGAAGTACTCGATCCAAACCTGGATCGTCTCGCGATCGGTCCAGTTACGATCGCCACAGGTTAGGAGTTTCATACTGACGTCTTACGACAGTCGGCTTTTTCGATTTGCTCCCCTTTCACCGAGTTTATATCGCCGCCCGGAGACGCGCTCGACGATCGATTTGAGCGCACTCTCGCGATCGATTCGCATCTTCCATCGCCCGCGTTCGCGGCGAGCCCCCACAGCTGAAACGTTCTCGCGAAGAATTTTCGCGACGTGAGATCTCGTATACTCGAGCTCACGGCAAACTCGATCGATGACTTCTGAAGAGTTGACATACTTCCTCGTAGCAGTTGTTGGCATTTGTTGCTCGCGCGATGCAATGTTCAGCTGACGCGAACGCGTCAGCGAACCAATAATATAAATGGCGATCGACGCCCCGGGACCGGCTTCAGAAAATAAATGTTCGTGCGCGGTCAAATTCGATTATATTTGGCGAGTATTCAAGAATCGACGTATGAATAGCTCATCAATACCGGAGATTAAATAGCCGTGACGCTCACGCAATATCCCAAACCAACGATCGTCTGCCTCGTGGGATCGACGCGATTTTACGACGAGTTCACTCGAGCGAATTTCGACGAAACGATGGCTGGCCGAATCGTTCTCACTGTGGGATTTTTCCATCATACGGCCGTCTTACCCATCACCCCAGCGAAAAAGCTCATCCTCGACGAGCTCCACTTACGCAAAATCGATCTCGCCGATGAGGTTCTGGTGATCAATCCGGGATCGTACATCGGGAACTCGACGCGACGTGAAATCTGGTACGCCGCGCGGCGTGACAAATGTCTTCGCTGGCTCGATGCCGTACGCTCCGAGCCTGACGGCTTTGATCTTCGAGACTCGTATCTCGAGCTCAGGAAATTCATCAACAGTTGGTTCACTGACTGGGATGCTTGGCGTGCGGCTGTCATAAGTGCTGCAAACCCCTCACTTTCTAATTAAGGAACACACAATGACCCAGAAAAAACACAGCAGGGTTCTCCGTCAGCAAGTTCATCAGGTGATCGTTCGCGCGCTCGCGGCGCGATCTGAAATCGCTGGCGCATCGCAAACAGTCCTGGGTCAAAAACTCAAAATCACTCAGCCCCGAGTTAGTGCGCTGCTCGCCGGCAAGCTCCAAGACTTCAGTCTGGACATGCTGGTTGATCTTGCGGCGCGGCTGGGCGTTAAGATTCGCCTCGGCGGATGAAAATACAAACGCGCGCGCGTCTTCATGCCGTTGCGGCGCTGGCCGTACAGGCGATCCTTCTTTGGAGCGGTGTGTATTTGTCATTGTCCACATTAGCTTTAACCTTCATCGGGATGGTGATATTCATGGTCGCTCGCAGCCACTTGATTTTCGAAATCCGAGTGGCCGAACTGATGCGTCTCCCACCCCTTGCTGACGAGTTGATACGGCAAAACAAGCCGTGGAGACCCATCTACGCCCGGTTGGAAAAAGATGGCGCTCACTTCGGGCCGTGGCTGACTCAGGCCCTTGATTTGACGAAGTGGACGCGCGAACAGTTTTATCCCACCAATTCAAGAGGAGATCGCTGATGAGAAAGCAACGCGGCTTCACCTTGCATGAAATGCTGATTGTCTTTCTGCTCCTCATTGTTGTGGTCGGCGCCATCGGGTAGGTGAAGAATCTCGTCAAGCTGGTGAACTGCGATTTTGAGCTTGAACTTGACAAGGAGTGCTCCGCTAAAGAATGTGCAGAAGAGTCGGCCTTCGGGGTGGCATAAGCCCACCCCGACGCAGATGGGAAGCCAACCCTTGCCGGCAAATCGGCTACTTGAAGGCTATGCATATGGGCTAGTCAGAGTAGCGCTGCATGGCCGTAAGCGGCACGGATGAGACACGTAATCAAGGAGAAAGAGTGAAACCACTTTGCATCTACCATGGAAACTGTGCTGACGGCTTCGGAGCAGCGTGGGTCGTCCGCAAAGCACTCGGCAAGGACGTGGACTTCCACGCTGGGATCTATCAGGATGCGCCACCAGACGTGACTGGACGTGACGTATTGATCGTGGACTTCAGTTATAAGCGTTCTGTGCTCGAAGCGGATGGGCCGGGTCGCCAATACCATCACCATCCTCGATCACCACAAAACAGCCGCAGAAGATCTGCATGCCTTTTGCGAAGCCCACTTCCCATTCCATTACGGCGACGGCGTCTTGTCGTTGTCGTTCGAAGAGTTCCAGCGCTTAGCTAATTTCTATGGTTGCCTGCCGATTCGCACTCTGTTCGACATGAATCGCTCCGGGGCACGCATCACTTGGGATTACTTCTTCCCAACCGTGAAGCCGCCTCAGCTGTTGTTGCACATCGAGGATCGAGACTTATGGCGTTTCGCGTTAGCTCGCACGCGCGAAATTCAAGCCAATGTATTCAGCCATCCTTACGATTTCGACGTGTGGGATGAATTGATGAAGACCGATTTGCAGAAACTCGCTGATGAAGGTACAGCTATCAAGCGTAAACACTTCAAGGACATTGCAGAATTGGTCAAGGTCTGCCGCCGTGAAATGACTATCGGTGGTGTCGTTGTTCCCGTGGCCAGCCTGCCATATACGTTCAGTAGTGACGCAGGGCATTTGATGGCGACCGAGCACACCTCGAAGATCGGCGTCTGCTATTGGGATACACCCGAGGGGCGCGTCTTCTCCCTCCGCTCGATTGACGGTGGGCCTGACGTGAGCGAGATCGCCAAACAATTCGGAGGAGGCGGTCACGCTCGCGCTGCCGGCTTTCGCGTACCACGAACCGATCCGCTGGCGATGGTGTAACTCCCAGGAGAAAACTCATGTACCCGAACGATGATCAGTTTGAAGAAACCACAATCACCAAAGTCAGTCATGAGGGTGACGCTTGGAGTATCGAGCGCGCGGATGGATGGAACATGTTCATCCCCTCATCGTCCCCGGTCGAACCGAAGGAAGGGATGGTGGCGCGCTTTTATGGTAAGGGTATTGGATTCGCGGTGCGCGGTTTGTTTCTCGACGGCCAGGAGGTTTTCTATCGGACGGAAGTCGAAGACAAGAGAAAGCACGAGATTGACCTCTACGGTGTGGACGCGGCAGACTGGCTTAAGCGGTGGGACGAAGGCGATACCTGCTGGAGCATCGAAATGGGAGGTCTTGGCCCCTCCTACGAGCAGTGCATTCAGATCACGGTAGCAGAGATTTTACGTCACCTGTTGGAGCGAAAATATGACCGCGCAACGTGGGCCGAGGAACGTGATCACAAAGAGATCGAAACGACAGTGCTCGCCAACATACGGATTAGTGCTCTCGGACTGTCAGGCGCGCAATGGGGGGCGGCTATGAATCTGGCGTTCCAGTTCTATCGTCGTGGTCCACTCGCCGTGATGACTGACGAGATGATAAAAGATCGACATATCCAAGTGCAACGCACATTCCCAGTCTGGACATAAACGACAAAACACTCGTTCTCAAGAAACAAAATGTCCACCGGATACACCGCCGCCATCGCTGACGGCATTAGTTTTGAGCAATTCGTGATGCGCTGCGCACGTGGTATGGGTGCGCTGGTGATGATGCGTGAATACCCGATGGACGCTCCGATACCGGAGCGGTTCGAGCCGAGCGACTATCACGTGCGCAAGCTCGAAGAGGCGAATGCCGCCTTGGCGAAACTGCGCGCCATGAGTTTCGATGAAGCCAATGCGGCGGCGCGGGAGGCGTTCGCTGCTGAGGTCAAGAGTAACGACGAGGCGATTGCGCAAATTCGCGCTCTGCGCGCCAAGTACGAAGCGATGCTGGCGCAGGTGCGAGCTTGGACACCACCGACGCTAGACCACGAAAACTTCAAGCGTTTCATGACCGAGCAACTTACAGAGTCCATTTGGTTCGACTGCAACGAGGACTACTACCAGGAGCACCAGCCGAAGCCGAAGACCGGTGAACAGTGGCTGGACGATCAGATTGCCGCTGCGATGTGTGACGTGGGTTACCACACGCGAAAGCACGCGCAAGAGGTTGAGCGCACCGAGAGCTGCAACAATTGGCTGCATTCGCTGCGGGCCAGCCTTGCAAATTAACCACAAATCGCCACTGGCTTGAACATATTGGAGAAGACATGAACGACAAAACGCTTACTGCCCTTACCGCCTTGGCACAGAAGCTGGGTACGACCGCTGAATACCTGTGGGGTGTGCTGCTGAAACAGGCACCGATCACCGGTACGATCAATCTGATCATCATGGTGGTATCGGTCGTCGTGGGAGTATGGTGGTTTCGTTTCGTCCAGAGAAAGACGACCGTACCACCTTCAACTGCCGAAAATGCATGTTCAAGTGCGGAGTGGGAGAATGAAGGCGCCGGGATTGCTTGGATATCTGTGTTTATCGCGGGGCTGCTAATGGCGTTGGTCGTTGTCTTAGGTCTTCCGTCTGTCGTAGCGGCTTTTCTGAACCCAGAATACTGGGTACTGCAACAGATTCTTAGGTGACAATCGGATGATGGTGTTCTTTTGGGGGTCGATTGATGGCAAATAGAGACGCTATGACAGATCTTGAGATGACGAAACTGTGTGCAAAAGCGGTGGGGGTTAACTTACATCCCGCTTGGCAAGATCGTGCAGATGAATGCATGTTTTCTGACGGAACGGGGGGTGGCTGGGGGATGTCTAGGTACGATTCTCTTCGCGACGCTACGCAGGCAATGGCGTTAGAAGATTGGTTGATTGAACAAGATGTTTACATAGCACAATCGCTCAGTGGGTTCTATGCGAGAGGGGCGTTCGGTACATACACAAGAGATTTATATATCCTTCACATTAGCGATGGGCTACGAGCGATCAGGCGTCGTGCCATTGTCGCGTGTGTAGCGAAGATACAGAAGGTTAGATCCAATTTGGAGAAGGCATGAAAAAAGACACAAAGTCCGCGCTGATCGCCGCTTTGATTGTGCTTGGTGTTGTGCTCTTGACACTTGGCTCATATTTTGTGACCAAGCATTACAACAACTCGTTGTATCGGGAGATAGTACGTGAAACGATCCGGGAAATGGTGAAAGACGAAGCGCTACGGAAATGACGCCCACCAAACCCAAATCTCCGCCTACGCGGGAAGATGCCGAAGAACTCATCCGCGAGGCTGTTGAGGAAGGTCGTGTGAAATTCTTTCCTTCGGATATAGCCGAAGCATTCGGTTCATTGCCAGACGAGTTCTTGCTGCGTGTGTTGGGAATACCAAACGCGTGGATAAGTGACGCATCAGAGTTGTCTGACTTTGGTGCGAAGACTGAAGCTACCTACGCGAAGATAGAATCCGAGTACGGGGTGGACGTTCGCGGTAAGGATAAGTTGATTGAGATCTTTCGTATCATTGCGTCTCGTACATCATTCATCACACATTGATCACAAGGAGAAGTGAAAATGACGATCAACATAGCAGGATTGGACAAAGCGGCAGTTCTGGCGGCGCTCTATAACGGATCGAGCCAGCGTGGAATGGGCTACCTTCACACTCGCGGACTCGATCCCATGTCGATCTATGGTGCGCAGCGCGAGTTGGACGCCAATCCATCGTTCTACTTCGACTATCTGCACGGGCGCGTGATGAAAGTCGATCTCGCGGGTGATGTACTGGACTATTATTTGTACAACCGTGACAACGGACCCAATGCAGCATACGAAGCGATCAGTTCGTTGTTAGAGAAAAAGAAAGATTTGGTGTCACAGCTGAAGCCCCCATCGGAAGAGGAAGCCGACGTGTCGTTCATCAGCAGTATCGGCCTTACGATACCGTCTGCTTCCGAAGTGCCGCAGTTAGAAGGCGGCGGTGGATCTTCCGGTGGCGCTGGAGCGAGCGGAAGTTGGGATGCTCCTGAGTCGCCTTCTGATTCGGGGCAGACTGACGTTTCCGTTGACAGCAGCGAGGAATAGGGCACCACGGCCCTCCCGTGGAGAACGTGATACAGAAGGAGCTACAACTATGAAAACACTCCGCTGCCTGGACGGTTCAGGCGATACCGCCATCAGTTTCGACGAGACCGAGGCTACCGCAACGGCGCGGGCTGAGGCCGAAGCATTGTTCAAGCGCATGGCTGAGGGAGGCGCGTCGGTGTTCAACGTTACTCCCGGTACGACTGACACCACGAAGCGCATCACCGCGTTCGATCAGGTCGGTGAGGAAGCCATCATCGTTCCGAAGGTGGTCGGTGGTTGAGATTTCTGTCCAGCTGAGTTCTCGATTCAGGGGAGTGACGGTACACTGCCGCTCTACTATATTGGAGATTGCGTACTCACGGGCTATTGCGGAAAGGGAATTAGTCCACGGTGGATGGTCAGTTGATTCTCTACATAGGTTGTTTCGTAACACAGTGGGAGTGGTGCTGGAAGCCTGCGAGCGTCATGGTTCGGGGGCTGGAGATGAGGCTTTCCGTCTCTGGATGCTAGAGCTTGGGCGATTGTTGAATCAGGCAATTTACAGTCCGAATAACAGGGTCTATGCCGAAAGCCGTTCAGCCGAGAGAGTAGAACAGTTGTCTCAACCCGTGTCGGAGTCTCGTCGTAGAGTTTCATTCTTTTATCCCAATCTCACCAGCTCAACCTCGTGGGCGGATCAAGGGGGGGATCCAATAACCGGAAATTTGTTGGGACTTCGGCGTCAGATGGATAGCTTTGTTCTCCGTGAGTTCGATACCGGTGCCTTTGGTCTTAACTGTTATTCTCCAGCCGTTCAGTACGGGAGTGATGGTGCTCCTTCTCGTCGCGCTCGGGATTTGCTGTTGCGGTGCCTCACCGAGGAGCAGCGAGCGATGTACGAGAAGTACCAGTACTTCGAGGTTAAAGTCCCGGAGCCGGATCGGTTCGGGGTGTCTGATCGTCTACAAGTGAAGTACGGTCGAGTGATGAATGTGTATGACTCTACTCGGCAGAGGTATTACTGTGCTGTGCCAAAGGGGAACTTTTTACCCACTGAGGATATCTTGTTGGGGCAGAAGTTGGTTTTGGAGAACGCTCCGGAAGTTTTCTTCGCTGCGGCGAAAACTGTTTTCGGTCGAGCATTGAGGTGAGAATAGGTGAGAGGGAAAATTCCGTATGAAATCTTACCTTGACTTGCTGAATCGGTGCTTCTCTGAAGGTACCCGACAAAAGAACCGCACGGGAATCGATACCTTTATGATACCTGGAGGCATGATGCAATTCGATCTCGCCGCTGGGTTTCCAATCGTGACGACGAAACGTGTAGCTTTCAAATCGATCGTCGCAGAACTCTTGGGGTTCATTCGAGGGTACGACAACGCGGCCGACTTCCGACGACTCGGATGCAATATTTGGGACGCGAATGCGAACGAAAATAAACAATGGCTATCGAATCCCCACCGGCGTGGACCAGACGACCTAGGACGGATCTATGGGATTCAGTGGCGGTCCTGGAGGACACTCACCAAAGGAGAAGAGTACGATCAGCTCTCACACGCTATCCGAACGATCAAAGAAGACCCGACCAGCCGTCGGATCATCGTTTCAGCGTGGCGCCCGGATGAGCTCGGACAAATGGCGTTGCCGCCGTGTCACTTGTTGTACCAATTTATTGTGGAACAGTCGTCTCGAAGGCTTCACATGACGATGTACCAGCGATCGTGCGATATGTTTCTCGGGGTACCATTCAACATCTCTTCATACGCTCTGCTCCTCTCGCTCGTCGCGTGCGTTACTGGATATTCGCCTGGGACTCTGACGATGTTTCTTGCGGACGTGCATATCTATGAAAACCATCGCGGTCCTGTCGCCGAACAGCTAATTCGATCTCCGAGACCACTGCCTTCTCTCAGGGTATCGATCGAAACTGATATCCAATACTTGATGATCTGGCTCGAGACTGTTGATCCATCAGCTATCACCCTAGTCGGATACGATCCCCACCCACCGATCAAAGCCCAAATGGCTGTTTAGCTGCAGCTGAACCAAAACCGTACCTGAAAGCTTTTTGGCACCTCTCATAAGGTCGAGGAACGATATAATTTATGAAGTCAATTGCCGTGGCGTTAGGAAGTGGTTACTTCGCCTGTTAAGCGAGAGGTCGCGGGTTCGAATCCCGCCATGAGCCGCGAGGCACATGTAGCTCAGTTGGTAGAGCGCTTATTGCCACGTCCGAAAGTTCCCGGCAAGCGGTTTAGGGTCGCGGTGGTGTATGGAGCGAGTTCCTCCTCGGGTGAAGACTCCTCGCTCTGTCTTGTTCCCCGCGCAGTATTGTAGGGCCTGGCGTGGCGTAGATTGCGGATACTTCCCTTCCAGGATATAACTCCGCAGTCGTTTGTTCCCGTCGGTAGTTGAAGTGGCTTTGGAAATAGCGTAGGTGGGCTGAGTCAAGTGCTCAAACGACAAAAACTCGATAGGAGTGTGACATGAAACTGAACGTGGCAGAAAAAGTTCCCGTTCCCACCACGCACGAAGGTGCCCGCGCTGTGCGACTGAGCGCCGAACAAGAGCTGCGCCGTTCGGTGATGTCGTGTATGTTGTGGGAGGATTCGTTCTATGAGTCCGGTGAGGATATCGCCGCGCGCATTGCTGCGCTGGTGCCCAAGGCCCGTCCGGCGTTCGCCGCCGCAGTGGCTGCGGAAGCTCGTTGGAAGATGAAACTGCGGCACGCTCCGTTACTGGTAGTGCGAGAGATGGCTCGGCACCCGGAGCACAAAGCGTTGGTGGGCCGACTGCTGCCGGATGTGATCGGACGGCCCGACGAGATCACTGAGTTCCTCGCGATCTACTGGAAGGACGGTCCGAATCAGCCGCTCTCCGCGCAAGTGAAGAAAGGCTTGGCACGGGCGTTCAACAAGTTTGACGAATACACTTTCGCCAAATACGACCGCGACGGCAAAGTGAAACTGCGCGATGCGCTGTTCCTTACGCACGCCAAGCCCGCTGATGTCAGTGGGCGACCCCTCCGCACCAAGGCTGAGCGTCATGTGGAACACCTGGATCTGGATGAAAATCTGGTTCAAAGGCAGGTTCCGCGTACGCCGCAAGAGCGCCTGTTCGAGGCGATTGTCAACCGCCGGCTGAAACCCCCCGACACTTGGGAAGTGGCATTGTCGGATGGCGCGGACAAGAAAGAGACGTTCGAGCGCCTGATGACCGAGGGTAAACTCGGAGCACTTGCCTTTCTGCGCAACTTGCGCAATATGCAGCAAGCCAACGTGTCCAAGACTATGGTAGCAGAATATGCATCAACGGTGAACCTGTCGATGGTGTTGCCGTTTCGGTACGTGGCAGCGGCGCGCGTGGTGCCCGCTTGGGAGGATGTTGTCGATGCGCTGTTTCTGCGCGGATGTGCGCAACAACCTAAGCTTTCCGGCAAGACGGTTCTGGTGATCGATGTGTCTGGTTCGATGTACGGCTGGGGCAATATCTCCAAACGCTCGGACATGTCTCGTATCGACGCCGCGGCGGCGCTTGCGGCCATCGCGCGGGAGGTCTGCGTGGATGCCCGGATTTACGCGACCGCCGGCGATGATGGGTGCCGTATACACGCCACCGCAGAAATGCCAGCCCGTCGAGGTATGGCACTGGTAGATGTAGTGGCCAAGCGCGAGCTGGCGAGCACACTTGGCGGAGGTGGGATCTTCCTGGTGCAGTGCCTGGACTACATTAAGCAGCGCGAGAAAACTGCGGACCGCATCATCGTGCTCTCCGACGAACAAGACTGCGACAACGATCCTCAGACGGCTCCCGCAAAGGCAGATGCTTTCGGACGCTACAACTACCTGATCAATGTGTCTGTCGAACGCTCTGGCATCGGCTATAAACCCAAGTGGACGCACATCGACGGCTGGAGCGAGGCAATACTAGATTACATCCGCGCGGCCGAAATGCAGACCCCAGAGGAAGAAAAATCGTCACAGTAGATCGAAACCATGATCGTAGTCATTGAAGGTCCAGATAACGCGGGGAAAACCACTCTCGCGATGTATTTGGCAAAACAACTGCGCGCTGTGTATGTCAAAGTCGAGCGCCCCCAGCGAGCTGTAGATCTGATGGCATATCAGAACATCCTAGAGGTAGCTGACGATTACTCTGGGTGGGTGATTTCCGATCGTCACGTGGCGATCAGCGAGCCGATCTATGGCACGATTCTCAGGGGAGGGTACGATCTGCGTCCCGAGGACATCACCCGATGTTACACTCGGATAGGAGCGATCGTTCACTGTCGTCCGCCTACACCAGCCGTCCTCTCCACGGTGGGAGATCGTCCCCAGATGGAAGGAGTCATCGAGAATTCGGATCGGATCATCGAAGCTTATGATGAACTGTTTGAGAGCATTCATCTGGGTCAGGAGTTGTTGGTGAAGTCGTACGATTTCACCAAAGACAGTCGAGATGATCTTATCGACTGGCTGAAGCAGTATCGTTACCATTGATTGAGGGAGAAGATAATGGACTTCCAGGACGTCCGAGCTTTTCATGTGAAATTCGATCTGCCAGTGGATGACGGGCAACCCGAATTGATGTCGGCAGATCAACTCCGTTTTCGACTCGGGTTCATGAACGAAGAACTCGATGAATACGCTGACGCCGTGGAGAAAGAAAACCTGGTTGAAGCCGCTGATGCCCTATTCGATTTTGTCTATGTGGTTTTTGGAACGGTCCTTTTTCTGAGGCTCGGCAACGGATACCCGTTCAACACCACACGCCCATCATTCAACTCGGTTCACGTCGAAGCCCTGCGGCTTGGGTACATCACGAGTATTCCGCGCTCTCCACAGTTTCTGTCGGCGAACTTACGTGACCTGATGGAACTCAGGATGCGACTTGAAGTCGACCACTTTCATTGGGCTCACGATTCCGAGGAGCCGAGTGCTCTCCCTCTGTCGATCTCCCACCTGTGGAACGCGGCGCGAGCGGCTTATCTGACTGCGGTGTTCATGGGGATCCCATGGGAACGGTGCTGGCGGCACGTCCAAGCGGCGAATATGGCAAAGACTCGTGCGGCATCTGACGGGTCGGACTCGAAACGTGGCTCGAGCTGGGATGTGATTAAGCCTCCAGGATGGCGCGCTCCAGACCTCGCTATTGCCCAGGAATTGATCAGCGCTGGATCGATGTTCCACCACGATGTACTTAGAGAGGCCGAGAATGCCTCTCGTCCGAAAGCCTGATGTGCTTATCGGTCTCCTCAAACACGCTGTCGCTCAACCCACATTTGTACTCCATGGAGTTCGAAAGATCGTCCAAGGGATATTCTGGCAAGAACCTGAACTGCCACCGGCGCTAGATATCCTGAGAGATCTCGGGTATACGCCCATGAAAATAACTCGGTTGATGAACCTGTATTACAACCGCGAGGAAGTTGCCAAGGCCAAAGCAAAACTGAAACAGCGAGAGGGAGAAGAGCACAGTAGCGTAGCAATTCTCACTCGCAATATGGAAAAGACTCATCCTCAAACTCAGGGATGGTGCATTCAGAGTATTGTGATCAGTGAAAGTTGGCGTCGAAAGGAACGAATCGTCACCGCGGACGTTTTTTACCGATCCACTGAGGCAATCATGAAATTTGGGGCGGATTTGAGTCTACTTCACAATGTTTTCAACGAACTGGGGATCAATCCTCGGCCAGTTCGATTCTACTTCGCCAACCTGTACGTCTCGGCAGTATTCTTCCCAATGCTGTTTCGTCACACTGATGGCGTGGAATTCATGGAGCACATCCGGCGCCACGATAAGGCGTTCTGGTGGCTGGCCGCGAAAGCCGTTTCACGGTATCTCGATCCTGTAAACCGGTATACCTATCGGGCTCAAGTGAAACAGCGCGAGCTCGCACAGGACCTCGAGCGTGCACCAATTGATGAATATCTCATGAAACACATCGGTGAATATCATGAACCCAACATGCCAAAAAGATCTACCGTAAGAAAGAAGCCTCAGTGAGTACTTTACACCCGTCATTTAAAATCGCTATCGATAAGGCTTCGAGTGCGATGCGAGACTATTCTCGTGAAGTTCGAACCGAGCGGTGGCAAGGACTGGACATCTCGAAACGCCCTGAGGCCGCGATGCGTGAGGTCATCGGGTGGGACTTTCGAGTGCCAATGGCTAGTACATCAATCACTCACTATCAATCCGAGATCGAACCCAACCTCCCCTGGGCGGACGAGCATTTCGAAGAACGAGTGTGTGGCTTCCCAATGAATCCCGGGACAGCGTGGAAGACTTGGCCATTCGCTCATTCGGCTTCGAATTTCCTGGACAGTCAGGGACGATTTGAAATAAACTATATGGAGAGGTATTGGGCGGGGGCAGACAAAGTCTTCGACGACACCCCAGAACCCGGAATCAAAAGTGGACTCCACGGGATTCGAGGAAGACCGTACGGCGATTTGGACTCCGTTATCGAGCTGTTTACGCGTGAACCGATGACTCGCCAGGGATATCTACCGGTGTTCTTCCCGGAAGACACCGGCGCTGGAGGACGCGTCCCATGCTCACTAGGTTACCACTGGATCATGCGAAACGGGTACTTCCATGTGCATTACCCTATACGCAGTTGTGACTTCTACCGCCACTTCCGTGACGATTGCTATCTGACGGTCCGCCTGACACTGTGGCTGCTCGATCGCCTCGTCGAGAAGAACCCGAAGACCTGGCGTGAAGTCAAACTGGGGTATTTCTCGATGTGGATCGGGAGTCTTCATCTCTTCAACAACGACTACAACAAGTTGTTCCCCAATGACCAAACTCCAACGTCGTCGCGCCGCTAAACGCGCGGCTCAGACGCGTAAGTTCTACGTGTTCGAGGATTACGGGTTGACCGTGCCAGAGTCATTGCTCGTTGATCAGTCGATGAATTCACTGCGCGCGCTCGCTCGACGAGTCTGGCGAGAGTTCGCTGATCCTCGGCAGCGCATCCCACAAATCGTATCTGGACGCGGTGATGTCTCGTCGGGGGGCGTCAGACTTTCATACGCCATAGGTGGATGGAAATTCCATCGAATCGTACTCGCTCGCCATCAGCGAACGCGATATGTTTTGATGCACGAGCTAACGCACGCCCTCGGGCCGATCGAACACGGAAGAGCTTTCGCCCGATTGTTCGGCCGGCTTCTCGAACGGTTCGGGCGGGTTGACTCAGGGCTGTACACCTTGCAAGGACAGTTCGCTGGAATCAAAGTATGAGCCGGATTACTCGAGAGCAGATGTTGATAGAGATGGCGTACATCGCCTCGAAACGGGGGACATGTGGACGACTAGCTGTAGGAGCCGTTCTGGCTCGAGATTCACGTCCGATTTCACTGGGTTACGTCGGGGCTCCGCCCGGTGAACCCCATTGCGAAGAGGCGAAGTGCGATCTGTCGAAGGCGTGCACACGAACTCGGCACGCTGAACATAATGTCCTCAGATTTGCTCTTGAGCACAAGATCCGGACAGTCGGAGCTGATCTGTTCGTAACGGATTCACCTTGTCTGAGTTGCGCTGAGGAAATTATCGATGCTGGGATCGCTCGAGTTTTCTTTGATCGCGAATATCGCTTGACAGACGGACTTGAGTTGCTTCTATCGGCCCCGATTGAAATCCATCGGATTCTCGCAAACGGAATGATTCGGAGAATCACGAGTGCCCCGAGATCCTAATTGCACCAAATGCATTTTGCACCAGTCGTCTAAGCATGTTTGTATTTGGGGTGACGGCGACAGCGCTGACGGGTTTGTTGTTGGAGAAGCCCCAGGGAAAGAAGAAGGCCGAACGGGCAGACCATTCATGGGCAAGGCGGGTATGCTGGGGCGTCCGATTCTGGCCGAATACGGTTTGAAAAATCCGTATATTACGAACGCCGCTCGCTGTCGCCCACCAGATAATCGTAAGCCCGAACCAAGTGAATTGAAAGCCTGTAAGCCTTACCTCCTCGAGGAGATTGAAACAGAAAGGCCGAAGGCGATTCTGTTGTGGGGTGCTACCGCTATGAAGGCCCTGATCGGGAAGACGGGCATCACTGAAATGAACGGACAGGTAGTGGTGAAAGATGATCAGACCTACGTCTGCTGTTTCCACCCCGCTTATATCTTGCGTGATCCATCGAAGGAGGGAGCGTTTCGAACCGCCATCGGTCGCTACGCTCAGGTTCTCAGGGGCACATTCGATAACTCGATGCCGCCATGGCAGCCGATCGATAAAACTACATTCGATGAGTTCATCCAAGACTGGATCGCGGCGGATGAATTCTCGTTTGACGTCGAGACTGCTGGTGAGGAAGACGGGGAAGGTCTCCAGTGGTGGAAGGACGGATTTGACATAACCTCGATCTCGTTCTCGCTGAACGTTCCCCACGGCGGAGAGAGGAACTGGGGCCTGGCGCTCCCCGGACACCCGAAAGCCGTACTTGACGAAAAGACCTGCCAACTGTTTCTGACTGAACTCGCTCGCTCAGTCGGGGGCAAGAAGGTCATCGCTCAGAATGGGAAATTCGATAATCTGTGTTTGATGAAACGATATGGCGTTCGATTCCCCCTGGCATCGGACACTATGCTTGCCCACCACACGATCGACGAGAACTCGTCCCATGGACTGAAAGAACTCGCCCGTCAGGAATGTGGAGCGCCGGATTACGATCTGACGACAAAGGAGAAGCGAGACACTCGGAAAGTTCCAATCAGGCGATTGCTGAGCTATAACAGCGCAGACGCCGCGTACACGCGTCGACTCGACCCCATTTTCACCAAGCGGATGGATGAACAAGAGCGATGGCTGTACGAGAGAGTCATCATGCCAGCTGCTCGAATCTTCGAAGACATAGAGCTCGAAGGACATTTCGTCGATGTCAATTATCTGAATCGATCAGCTGAAGCCGAATACCAGAAGATGGCCGAGACGGAAAAGCGGCTCAACGCCATCGCCGGTCGAGAAATCAACTGGAAATCTCCACCACAAGTAGCTGAAGTTCTTTATCGAGATCTCGGACTGGCCCCCACGATATTCACTGATAAGATCAACCCCGAAACCGGGCAGAGGGATACCCCCAGTACTGGTGAATCTGCACTGGTTGATATCGATCATCCCATTGCCAAAGTTCTCGAGGCGTACCGTGGCCACGAGAAGTTTCTCTCGACGTACACTGGGAAACGCCAGGATGACGGCTCTTACGCTGGGGGATGGCGCGATTACATGGTCGGACCCCATCTCTACTTGAGTACCAAGCTGCATGGAACTGTGACTGGACGTTATTCAAGCCGACTCCACCAAACGCCTCGGGACGGGACGATCCGCAATGCGATTATCGCGCCCCCGGGGTGGACGCACGGTCAACTCGACCTGTCTCAGGCTGAACTCAGAATCATCGCAATCGCTTCACGTGACCCCGAAATGCTCTCGTGCTTTCGAGAAGGACGTGACATCCATTGGAGGACACTGATAGCAGCTATCGAGTCTGGAGGTGGTGAGTACGTAGACCTGGTATTTAAAACAGCTCGGAAACTAACCAAGAAAAAACTCGAATTCTCCGAGGCGATCCAACTCGTTCGAGAGCTGGGTGAAAAAGACCCCGACGCGGCTATCAAACTCTTCAATGAGTGGAAAGAGGCCAGGAAGAAAGCAAAAGGTATAAATTTCGGTTTTTGTTTTTCCCAATCAGCCACTGGATTCATCGATTATGCGAAAGCCAAATACGGATTTGAACCGACACTTTCTGAAGCCGCTACTTTCCGAAATGCTTTCTTCCACAAGTATCAGAGTCTTCCGTCGTGGCACGAGAGGCAGAAAAAACTCGCCCGAGCCGATGGGTTCGTTCGGTGCATGTCAGGGCGAAAGCGAAGACTCCCGGGAATTTACTCTTCCGATCGATCGTTGATCGCTGAAGCCGAGCGTCAGTCGATTAATGCCCCAATCCAAGGGACTATCGGAGATTATAAAGCCATGATCATGGTCGAGGTCGCTGAATCCTTCCCGAGAACTCACCTCAGGGTAAAAGGTGAAGTACACGACAGTATACTCTTCTGGGTGAAGAATGAATACCTCGAGGAAGTATTGCCCCGACTGCATCACATCGCAGAGCATCCACGTCTCGCAAAGGAGTGCGGTCTGGATTTCCCGATCCCGATGACTGTCGATATTGAGCTCGGCCCATGGGGTGCTGGACGAAGGTGGCGTCCATGACGATTATCTAGGAGAGCGATGTGGATAAGATAGAATGTCCGAAGTGCCATCATAAGTTCGAGCTGACGGAGTCGCTTGCCGGACCGCTCGTCGCGGCGGCCCGGGCGGAGGTGGAGGCGGAGGCGGAGCGCAGGTTCAGCGTCTTCCGCGGCAGCGCCGAGACCGAGGCGAGGAGGTCGGCCGCTGTCGCCGCGGCCGGGGAGCTGGCGTCCCTGCGGGCAGGCCTCCGCGAGCAGCTGGACGGCAACCGCGAGCTGAACGAGCGCCTGCGGGAGAACGACGCGAAGCTCGCGGAGGCGCAGGCCGCGCAGGCGTCCGCGGTGCGGAGGGAGCGCGAGTTAGACGAGCAGAGGCGCGAGCTGGAGCTCACCGTGCAGCGCCGGGTGACGGAGGGCGCGGCGGCGGTCCGCGACGAGGCGCGGCGGCAAGCCGAGGAAGCCATCGGCTTGCGCGTCGCGGAGCGCGAAGCGACGATCGAGGGCGAGGCCGCGGAGGCCGCGCTGGAGGCCGCGCTGCGCGAAGCGTTCCCGCTCGATGCCGTCGAGCCGGTAGCGAAAGGGGTCCAAGGCGCGGACTGCGCACTCGCGGTGGCGGGGGGAGCTGGGAAGATCATCTTCGAGTCGAAGAGGACGAAGGCGTGGTCGGACGGCTGGGTGGCCAAGCTGAAGGACGACCAGCGCGCAGCCAGCGCGGACGCCGCGGTCATCGTCACGGCGGCGCTGCCGAAGGGCCTGACGGACTTCGGTCTCTACGATGGCGTGTGGGTAACTGCGCCACGTCACGCGGTCGGGCTTGCTGCGGTGCTGCGCGCGTCGCTCGCAGACCTGTCAGCGGCGAGGGCAGCCGGTGAGGGCCTCGAGACCAAGACTGGCCTGGTCTACGCGTACCTCGTCGGCCCGAGGTTTCGGGCGCGCGTGCAGGCGATCGTCGAGGCGTTCTCGACCATGCGCGAGGACCTGGACGCCGAGCGGCGCGCGATCGGAAAGCAATGGGCGAAGAGGGAGGCGCAGATCGAGCGCGTCCTGGTCGGCACCGTCGGGATGTACGGGGACCTGCAGGCGATCTCCGGGAGGTCACTTGCCGAGGTGGAGGGGCTGGACCTCGGCAGGCTCGAGGGCAAGTCGTAGACCCACTTCCAATCAGATGGAGATCATAATGCCAGTGAAGAAAAAAGAACCCGCCGTACCACAAGCACTGCAGAAAACCGGAGGTGCCTTCGAGGTCTCGCAGTCGACCATCAAAACCTGGCGAAGGTGCCAAGCGAAATACGATTATCGGTATGTTCAGCTTCTCGAGCGCCGTCGGCCGGTCCTGCAGCTGATACGAGGAACGATGCTCGGGAAGTGCCTCGACGCTATCGCTCTGAAACGACTGAAACCAAATGCACCCGCTTGGGCAAAAGCGCTCGAACCGTACAAAGCCCAGTACGCTAAACTCTTCCGAGAGGAACAAGAGCATTACGGCGATATTATCGGAGAGGTCATCCGAATCGTAACCCGGTACGAGCGGATCTATGCCAACGACGGGCTGACATATCAGAAGGGACCTGATGGAAAACCGTTTGAACTCCCAGTCCGGGTGGATTTGGCACCAGGTATTATTTTCACGGGACATATCGATAAGATGCCAACGGACAAACAAGGACGAGTCTTCGACCTAGATCATAAAAGCCATAAGAATATACCGGATGTCGAAGATCGATTCTCAGATCTACAACAGGTTTTTTACCAATGGGCAATGCCACTATCAGGATATCCCCAACCCGCCGGAGTCATATGGGATTACATACGGACGAAACCGCCTGCCGTTCCCGAAGAGCTGAAGAACGGCGAACTCAGCAAGCGCAAGAATATCGATACGGACTATGAGACGTATCTGGGGGAGATCACTCGGCTGAAACTGAATCCCAAAGACTATCGAGAAATACTGGACCAGCTCAAATCTCGTGGGAACATGGATTTCTACCAGCGCGTCCGGCTTCCGGCGCCGGGCAAAGAACTCATCAAGAATGTCGTTGAAGGAGCTCGCACGACAGCTATCGAAATCAAGCGCCTCGGCGGCGCGTCTAAAGTCCGGTCGATGGACTGGACTTGCAAGAGTTGCGAATTCAAATCGCTTTGTCAAACCGATTTGCGCGGGCTCGACTCGTCATTTATTCGTAAGACTGACTATCAGATTCAGAAAGACCCCCGTCACGTCCACGTCATGGACGAAACTGAGTAAGGAGAAACCATGGCTGTAAAGAAAGCTGTCACCAACAGTAAACCCCCTATTCCCTTCACTCCCGTCGAACACTTGCCGGAGGTGCTGGCTGTTTTGGCTTGGGGGAGATCAGGAACTGGGAAGACCACGTTCGCTTCGACCTTCCCGAAGCCCATTTTGCTTCTGGACGTGCGAGAGAAAGGCACTGACTCGGTCTCGAACGTCAAAGGGCTGAAAGTCGGCGAGATCACTTCGTGGGATGAGTTCGAGTCCGTGTACTGGTATCTCGAAAAGGGACATCATGATTTCAAGACCGTGGTGGTCGATCAGGTCACGCAGCTCCAAGACCTCGCAATGGTGAAAGCGAAACGCGACGAGGGTAAGAACGAAACTGACCCCGCGACACAACGTATCTTCGGTCAAGCCGGGGGGCTGATGAAGCAGTGGTTGTTGAACTATAGGGACTTGATCGACAAAGGCATCCACGTCGTGTTTCTCGCTCACGATCGCGTAACACGTGGAGAGGAAGACGGCAGCGGTGAGGACCAGATCGAACCCGAAGTCGGTCCTCGTGTCATGCCCTCCGTGGCGTCGTTCCTGAACGGCGCGGTGAAGGTCATAGGCAACACGTATATTCGAGAGAATTATACGATCATGAACAAGCGCAAGGTCCGAAACGTGGAATATGGAATGCGTCTCGGGCCTCATGCGTATTTTACTACGAAGGTTCGAAGCCCGGTTGGAATAGCCGCGCCCGATACCATCGTGGATCCCACGTTTGAGAAACTGCTGGCGATCATGCGTGGGAACTATTCCAAAACGGCTGGCAACATGAAAGGAAAGTGAGCATGAGCACCAAGAAGAAGGGCAAGAAGGTTCTGTCGGTCGATTTCACTGACGTCGAAGCCGGCACCGGAGGAGGCCGACTCCTCCCGGAAGATCGGTACACGTTCGAGGTCGAGGACTCCGAAATCGATGTGGGGGAAGAGTCCGGCAAGGAATACGTCAAGCTGACGCTCGTGGTTCAAGATGGGGAGTTCAAAGGCACTAAGGCCTGGGATAACCTCTCGACGCAACCGAAAGCGCTGTGGAAACTGCGAGGCTTTATGGAATCGGCAGGGCTCCCCACGGAAGACGGCGCCATGGACATCGACCCGGACGAGTTCGTCGGGTTGATCGTTCAAGCGGATGTGATCCATGAGGACTACAAAGGCAAGCCGAAGCATCGGATCAATGGCTATGCTCCAGCCGATGACACGCCCGCAGAGACGACCAGCACACCAAAAAAGAAAAACCCGGCGGCTGAGTCTGAGAGCACCTGGAAGATCAAGCAGAAGGTCGCGTTCATGGATGGCAAAAAGCGACTCGAAGGCGTGATCTCCAAGATCGATGACGACACCATCACGGTGCGCGTCGGCAGCGACGAGTACGAGATGTCCGCGAGCGACCTCGAGGCCGCTTAGTCGAACCGTCGTCGTTGTGTTCAGCCCCCTCGCGGGGGCTTTTTTTGACCAAATATGTCCATTTTCCCCCGTAAAAACAAGCAGTTATAATCACTTACTTTAGACCGGGTTTGGGTTAGAATACGTCAGTAGTCAAGGCTGGATCGGGGCCTCGGGCGCAACGCCTCAAACCGACGGGTCGTCCGGGAGCGCTGTCCTCCCGGGGTTCGCAGGAACCGCGAACCGCGTCAAGCTCAGGGGCATCCCCGCCCCAGCCGAAGCGCAGAACCTGACCTAATTCCGTGCAGTCGTTTCCGCAGCCAATGCTTTTCGGGGATCGCCCGTCCGTCGTCAGACAGGACCCTCCGGCCCGTAACGTTTCCCACGTGCTCGCATCAACGACATCAGTCGCGGCAAGACAATCAGATGATCGGCGCCTAACCAGCGCGGCAACAGAAAACGGTGCAGCTAGCGAGTTACGAGCGCGATGCTGTGTCTCATTCAAGGAGTACGATTAGATTGCAGCTCGAGTGCCGGCGCATATCATCGCGTCGGCACTCCATGGTGCGATCTTGCACTGCCAAGTACCTTCAGGAGCTCACGATGAACTTCAAACAAGCCAAATTACACTGCCGGAACCTCGGTCATGGAATGACCCTGAGGAAAATCGACGGCGAGTATCGCGTCAACTATCGATATGGTGATGAGGCTACGGCGTACTACACCAATGACCTCGCCGATGCCATCAGCACAGCGGAATCGATGGTGACCTCCGCTCCGCCCTCGTCGGACCCGCTTGACGAGGTGAAGAAGTTCATCAACGGCGAACCCTCCACCTTTATCGGCCAACCAAGTTGACGTGAGTGCAGCTCGAGTCGCCTGCGGGCGGCTCCATGGTGCACTTTTCGCACCTCAAGGAGAAAACGGAATGGAAAACGTCAAGATGAAACTCGAGAAACAGAAGCTCGTCATCGAAGTCGATCTCTCGGTCAAAGGCGCCGCATCGAAAAGCGGCAAATCGGTCGTTCTGGCCACGACGAGTGGCAACGTCGAAGTCCCCGGGAGCGACGGCGTCAAGATCGGCTTGAATATCTACCGGAAAGCCACGTAGAAGAGCGCAACTCGAGCCCCCCAATTATTGGGGGTATGATTGATCTGTAGTTTTTAGACCAACCGAAACAGGAGGCCGCAAAATGTGGAAAGTTTTCATCATCAACGCCAACGGCAGCAAAAAGATGATCTACAACGACCGATGGGCGCCCACAATCGACAGTATGGATATCGCCTACGCCGTTCGAGGTAAGAGGTACAAAGTCCTCAACCCTCAAGGGAAGGATGTCACATCTTCTTTTCCTTACGGCGAAGAGACGTAACTCACCACGTAAGCAGTGGCGTCCAGGACCCTCTGGGCGCTGCTGTCAGTACATGGCGGCGTCCGTCGCTATCTGGTTCCAACCCAGGCCATGTACTGACAGCAGCGCATCGCTGCACTTCAAGGAGAGATCACCATGATCGTCGTCACTACGTTCGACAAAGACCGCGCGCCACAGGTGAGTCTGAAATGCACCAGCACCGCTGACGCGGCAAAGGCTGCCGTCGAGCTGTCAGCGAAAGCGCCGTTCACCACCATCAAAGACGGCGACTGGATACTCGGGTTCGCTCACGCGTGCCCGGCGTCACCAGCGCGCCTGGCGCACATCATCGAGTACCACGCACTCGAAGTTCTGTAGGAACATTAACAAAAAGGTACATGGGATCGTCGATCCCGCCCGCGCCTCGGGGTCCAACAGTGGGCACTAGGAGCAGAAAATGGCAAATCCGTTGACCTATAACAAGGACTGGCTTCTCTCCGAGATTGCATTGGAGGACGCCATCCTGAACACCATTCGCGTGCGGAAATACTCGCACGATGACGACTACGCGACCGCCGCCAAGTCCCGCGAACGCATAAACTCCCTTCTCCTCGACCTCGGCGGGGCTGTCTAAACGGGTCGCGGAAACCACCGCACCACACCGATACCGGACGGATTCCGGAATTGATTGAGGAGCACAAAATATGAAAACACTTTCCGCCTCCCAGGAGGCCACCCTGCGACACCTTGCTGAGCGCTTACGTGCTTGGGCGCAGAACAATGAAATGGTCGATGAGTATTACACAAATCACGGCGAAGACTGCCTGACGGCTGCGACACTGTTAACCGAGTGCGACCGCTACAAGCGCGAGCGGGATGTGCTGGTCGAGGCGCTGCAAAACATCGCTGCACATGATACGGGCACCGCCGGCTTAATCGCTACT